>Ga0187781_10001279_pt1 | contig 19005 bp, 14 predicted proteins | sample 0715_SJ02_MP02_2_FD_132447 | JGI IMG/M metagenome (GOLD analysis project Ga0187781, IMG submission 132447) | Tropical peat soil microbial communities from peatlands in Department of Meta, Colombia - 0715_SJ02_MP02_20_MG | ecosystem: Environmental > Terrestrial > Soil > Wetlands > Peat | place... | reverse complement strand
GCGTATGCGATCAGCTCGCCAAGGCGCAGAAGAATATGTTGGTAGCGAGTGAGGCGCCCGAGCCGCGCTTTCTCCATCACTTCTGCCAATGCGTGCAATGCAAGCGCCGCGATGTCAGCGCCAACATCGGGGTGCCGACCATGCAGCGCTTCATACTTTTTCGCTTGCTCGTGATAATGCTGTCCGCGAGTCTTCAAATGAAGCTGCCAGCGATCGCGGCTGATGGTCATCTCCATGATCTCGGAGGTGCCTTCGTAGATGGTGGTGATCCGAACATCGCGCTTGATCTTTTCCACCATGTATTCGCGGGTATAGCCATATCCGCCAAACGCCTGAATACTGGCTTCGGCCGCGGCGTTTCCGGCCTCGGTTGCCATGTACTTTGCAATCGCGCCTTCCGTGTTCAAGCTTCCTTCACCGGCGTCGATGCGCTCAGCAGTTTCCTCGATATAGGCGCGCGCCGCCTCTAAGTGGACCACGTGCGGAACGATCAACTTGTGCGTGTATCCCTGTTTCTGTGAAAGTGGTGCTCCAGCCTGAACGCGCTTTGTAGAGTAGGGAATTGCTCGATCCAGCGCCGACCACCCGGCCCCCAGACCAAACGCTGCAACCATCAGACGCGTGTAGCCGAAAACGAGCTGGGCCTGATTCAAACCTTGGCCCTCTACCCCTCCGAGAAGCCGGTCGGCATCGACATAGACGTTGTCGAACGAGAGAGCCGCGGTGTTGCTCAGACGAATGCCGTGCTTGTCCTCCGGTTCATCATGGTTGAAACCTTTGGCGCCTTTTTCCACCACGAACCAGCTTGGGCCTCCCGGCGCATTCGCCAAAACCGAGTACGCATCGGCGACACCTCCATTGCTGATCCATTGTTTGTTGCCCGTGATCTTGTAGCCCAGCACTTTGCCATCTTCCATGACCCGATCCGCAGTGGTGCGAAGTGCGGCAAGATCGCTGCCTGCTTCCGGTTCGGTGGCGCCGTAGGCAAACAACAATCCGTCTTGCGCAATGCGGCTCAGCCAGTATTTTTTTTGTTCCGGAGTTGCACCTACCGTGATGGGATCGCTGCCCAGAAACGTGGCAAGGACCGCGGTAGCAATGCCCAGATCGATCCGTGCCATTTCCTCACACACGCAATACACGTCGAAAGCACCGCCGCCGAACCCACCGCAGTCCTCCGGAATGAAGAGCAGTTGAATGCCGAGCTGGTCCGGATCGCACATGTGCCGCACAATGTCCAACGGGCATTTATCCTGCTCATCGAGTTCCTGAATTGTTTCCTCCGGAAGCCGCTTCTTGGCGAAATCCCGCAACGACTTGAGACTCAGTTTCAGCGTCTTGGGTGCAATCATGTGCAGTACCTCACTTTGCGGAAACCGTTCGCATTTCGCGGACTTTGCTGGTTAGTTCTGGCAAGAACTCCAGGATGTCGTCAACAATTCCGACATCGGCCACCTGAAAAATGGGTGCTTTTCGATTTTTATTGATTGCGATCAGGAAACCACCCTTAATGCCGGCCAGATGCTGAGAAGCCCCGCTGATGCCGCACGCCAGGTAAACTTTCGGCTTGACCGTTTTTCCGGATGAACCCACCTGGCGCGACTTTAGCAGCCACTTGGCATCAACGACCGGTCGCGAGCAACTGACCGCCGCGCCCAAAACTTCGGCGAGCTCTTCAGCAATCGCCACATTGTCTTTGTCCTGAATGCCACGGCCGACTGAAACTAGGATGTTCTGCTTCGTAATATCTACGTCACCAACCTCGGCGATGATGGTCTCGCGATAACGTCGTCCGGCGGTCAGCGCACCCACCTCGATGGATTTCTCCACTACCGCTGTGCGGGTCGAAATGGCCTCCAGGGGTTTGAATGCGCCCGGCCGGATCGTAATCACTGCGCCCGAGGAAATATCACATCGAACGTGGGCGCTTATTTGCCCACCAAATTCCTGCCGAACCAGCTTCAGTGTGCTCCCTTCCAGGCCCTCGATCTCCACTGCATCAGAGACAAAAGCTGCATTCATCTTGATCGAGAGTCCCGGTGCCAAATCGATCCCAAAATGCTCATGTGACAGCAGAACGATGCTGTTTGGCGGGAGAACTTTCACCACAGCTTTCCGGATTAATTCGGCATTGGCATAAGCCAGTGCTTCATTGGGAACTTTCCAGATCTCTGAAAAAGTGCCGGGTAGCGAGCTGCACGCGGCATCAAGCGCAGGACCAAACCCCGTGAGAATAGCCGCCGGAAACGCCGCCGGATCAATCTTTCTTGCCGCCGCCGCGAGTTCGGCTGCGGCATCATCGGTCGTGCCGTTTTTGTGGGTGACATAGCAAAAAATTTGAGGCATCACCTCAGCCCTCCTTTGGCCTCCAAAAGCTCAAGAACCTTGTCGATGTTGGCTTCGCGGTTGCCTTGCAGGATCTCGGCGCCCTTGCCCAAGGCAGGCACGAAATAATCCACCCGCTTCACTTTTGCGGTGGCTTCTCCGACGCTTCCGACGTCAATCCCCAAATCCGCTGCGCGCATGGTGGGAATCGGAACGGACGCCACCGCCCGGATGCCTCGCATCCCGACATAACGCGGCTCGTTGATTCCGGTCTGAATCGACAACACGCACGGAAGATCGATCTCGTTCACTTCCCGGTTGCCGCCTTCGATCTCGCGGCAGATCTTGAGTCTCTTGCCGTCCAGAAGTTCAATTGAATTCACCAGCGAAGCGAATGGATACTCGAGCATCGCCGCCAGCATGCCGCCGATCTGCGCTGCCCCATCCTCAGCCTGAACTCCAGTCAGAATGAGGTCGTAATTACCTTTCTGCACGAAGGCTTTCAGAATTCTGGCGATGCCGCAGCCGTCCGATCCGTGGAAAGCATCATCCGAGATGAGCACGCCGCGGTTCGCGCCCATGGCCATCTCTCGGCGAAGGATCTCCTCGTCGTCTTCGTCACCCACGGTAGCCACCGTGACGCTTCCACCGGCTTTGGCGACGATCTGAAGCGCCTCCTCGACTGCGTAGTTGTCCGCTTCGTTGATCGAATAGACGAGGTCGTCACGCTCAATGTCATTTCCGGCAGGATTCAGCTGAATCTCGTTCTCGCTGGTGTCCGGCACTCTTTTTGCGCAAACTAGAATTTCCACGTTGGACCTCCAAGTAACGTCCCGCTGAGATGGCGGCGCTACGATGAATGCGCCATCTGCTGATCCACCAACTCCGCTAAATCGATTGCGCTCATCTTTCCTTCCATGCCCGCGACTTTGATTGCATCTTCTATATTGGCCATGCAGAACGGGCAGGCAGTTACGATCACATTCGCTCCGGCTTCGGCCGCCATCTGAACTCTTTTCACACCCATCCTTTGGTCTTCTTTTGGTTCGTAGAACAACATCAGCCCGCCACCCCCGCAGCAGAATGAGCGGTCCCGCGAGCGTTTCATTTCGACTCTTTTCAAACCGGGAATGGCGTCGAGCACATCCCGGGGATCGTCATAGATCTGGTTGTGCCGTCCCAGATAGCACGGGTCGTGATAGGTGTAAACGCAGTCCTCATTTGCGGGATTGAATTTGATTTTGCCGGTTTTCACTTCCCGGGCGATGACTTGGCTGATGTGCTCGACGGGCGGCATGTTTCTGTAATCGTGCCTCAGAGCGTTGTAAGTGTGGGGGTCAGCGGTAACGATGCGCTTAACACCGGAACCGTTGATTGCTTTCGCATTGTGGTCGCGCAGCGCCATAAACAGCATCTCTTCGCCGAATCTCCGGACTTCATGGCCGCTGTCTTTTTCCGCCCCGCCCAAAATTCCAAAGTTTTCTCCCACGTGGTCGAGAATCCTTGCCGTGGCCCGCCCAATCGACTGCATGCGGTCATCGTAGGAAGTAATGCTGTCGACAAAGTACAACGTGTCGGCGCCATTGCTCTGGTCGAGTGTTTTAACCCGGCAGACTTGCTGAAACTCCGCCGCCTTGGCCCATTCCGACCTTTTCTTTTCCAACTTACCGTACGGGTTTCCACGACTCTCCAGCGCCTTCAACGGTTTTTGCAGGGACTGCGGCACGTTGCCGTCGTCAATCAACCCGCGCCGCAAATCGACAATCTTGTCGATGTATTCGACCAGTAGCGGGCACTCTTCTTCGCACGCGCCGCAGGTCGTGCAGGACCAGATTTCGTCGTCCGAATAAATACTGCCGACCAGCGCTGTGCCATTATTGTTCTTGAGCTTCGCAAAAACCGGATAATGCTGGAACGCGTAATCCCTCGCCTTAATGCTGAGGAATCGCGGCGAAAGCGGCCTGCCAACCGCGTTCGATGGACACCTGTCCGAGCACCGCCCGCAATCGGCACAGGAATAAAAATCCAGCATCTGCTTCCAGGTGAAATCTTCGAATGTCTTGACTCCGAAGGATTTCACCTGATCAAGGTTTTCCTCGCCCCATCTCACCGGCTTTAAGATTTCCCGGTCCAGCTTTGCGAAGTAAATGCTGAACAACGATGTCTCAACGTGGAACTGGATTCCAAACGGCCGGTAACAGAGCAGAAAGAAGAAGGTAAATTCGTGGGTAAAATAGGCGGCGAGATAGATGCCCTGCAATTTTGCCGCTGCGGTCGAAAGCAGCATGTTTTTCAACATCCAGGGAAGCGAGAACACAGCCAGCAATTCAGCAGCTTGCCCTTGTTGTGCGTTAGAGGCGGCTTTGGCGCCAGCAAACAGACTGTCGGCCACCATCAGGATTGCTATCAATGCGAGTAGAAAAATCGCATCAACGGGGTGGCCCTTCCCGTATCGCGCCGGAACTGCATAGCGTGCGGGTTTGAAGACCAACCGCCGGATCACCGCGACCACCATGCACAGGAAAACTATGGTTGCGGTGTAATCCGTAGTTAAGCCGTAGACATGTCCAGCCCTCCCTGATAAGCCCGGGACAACGAAATTCGGGAAAGCCCCAATAATAAGGAGGGAGAACGCACGCGTCGCCAGCAGAATAAAACCGGCAAAAATGAGAATATGGGTAATTCCCGCGAATCGGTAACGCGGATGCTTCCACTGTCCCAGCCAGAACTTGAAAACCCTCCCTAGCCGTGTCAGTGGCCGATCAAAACGAAAATCGCGTTGGGCCCGAATGAGCGGCGTCAGACGACGGGCCACAATGTAGGCAAACAGCGCGGTGCCCAGGAGGGGGATCATCAGGAACAGGGTTCGTCCCTGGACCAGCCAAAAGGTCGCTTGCGCCGGTGATTGGAGACCTACCGCCATAGCCGCGCTTTCTCTGAGAGAGCTGATAATTCTTGCTTCTGTCCGGCATTCAGAGTCCTAAGCAACCAACTGGGTCAGGACTTTGTCCTCCGGAGCTGTTTGCCCTTGCTGACTCGCCCCTTGAATCGGCTTAGCAGAATTCGGGATCCGAATAGCTATGCTGATTTTCTCTTCGCCTGATGCCTCTCTTGCTATCGGGCGTGACTTCGTGCGTTTCCTTTTGCGCGGCGGACGGTCACCGGTTGCCTGCAGCAACTCGGTGAAGCTCAATCGCAGCAGCGTTTCCAAACATCGCAGATCTGGGGCCGCGTGCACATCACCGCTGAACCCGAAATATAGCCTGCCGTTGTAGCTTAGAATGGCGCAGTTGAGCGGCATTTCTCCGCCCACCGGCACATACGGATACCAGCGCAGCATTTTGTGGCCAAGCAGGTAGAGAGCGTGCTGAGGCCCGGGCACATTGGTACACACCAGATTGAATGGCGTAATCGGTAACTGACTCGCAACCGGGCCAACTGCCGCCTGCAAGGCGGTGGGGAACATTCCGATCAGTCCACCGGCCAAACTGATCAGCTCGGGGGCATGCACGCTCTTGAGAAACTCCGTTCTTTTATGGACAGCCGCCAACAGTTTCTCGGGTTCGCGGATGTCCAGAGGGACCGTCACCGGAACCAGCGAGATCCGATTTCCCAACTCACCCGGACTCTCGCTGCCCCGCAAGTTGACCGGAACCATCATACGGAACAGCCGCCCCTTCACCCGGTCACCGTGCAGTTCCAGGTAGCGCTGTATGGTGGAGGTGACCAGTGCAAGAATCACGTCATTTACGCTGGTTCCAAACGTCTGTTTTATGGATTTAACCTCGGCGAGTGAAAGGTCCGCCCAGGCAAATTTCTGGGGGCCACGGTACACCACATTGAAGCGTAGCCTCTCGGTGAACGCGGTGAGTTCGGGCAATAGCTGGGAGAATTCGTCGTTGGGCAGTTTCCCGCCATTCATGACTACGCGTTCCGCCATGCTCAACAGATCGGCCAACGCGGAGAGTATCCTTTTCACGAAATCGGAATAAGAATCTACGACGCCACCTAAGAGCGCGTTCAACGGGTCGCGTGGTGGCGGGACGCGGAGCCGAATTCTCCTCTTCGGCAGGTGGGGCGCGTCCGGGCTGGCATCCAGAAGTACGTTCATGATGCCCACCCCCGCAATGCCATCGGCAAGGCAGTGGTGCAGCCGCGCAATCAGTCCGGTACGGCGGTTCTTGAGACCATGCACCAGGGTCAAATCCCAGAGCGGGCGCTGGCGATCCATCACCTTGCTCAGGACTTCTCCGGCGATAGTCTTCAGCCTTGCATCAGAGCCCTGTTCAAGGGTGACTTCGCGCAGGTGATTTCTGAGGTTAAAATTCGGGTCGTATTCCCAACTCGGCAGCCCGAGATTGAATGGCGCGGCTACCACTCGCTTGAGATAGCGCGGGAGCAGTGGTAGCTTCGACTCGACAAACTGGGTGAACGCTGCGAACGGAATCTCCCCCTCAAATGTGCAGACACTGGCTACGTTCAAGGGCATACCTTCTCGTTCGAGGTGGAGGAATACGGTGTCACCCCATGAAAGCCGATCGCCTTGCGAATCGTCCCGCATCGTCGCTCTCCTGCGTCAATACACTCAAAGCGAAGCGCGTCTCAGGCGACGAAAGAGAATCGTGACGCGAGCTTCACCAATTTGAGCACCTTGTAAATGTCAACATCGACGCCGCGCAACACCACCTTGGCAGCTTTGTTCTCGGCCTTCTGTGCCAGCTCTTCGATTACCCGCACTGCGTTGGAATCAATCCGGCGCACTGCCGAGAAATCCACTACCAATTCGGTCCCGCTGGTATCCAGCTTCTGACACATTTCCTGCAGATCCGGAACCAACTGCTTTTCGTCGAGCGTGATTAACATCGAGATCTCTCCCCCGTTACGCGTACTGCTGCTGGGTTGTAGGGCTCACATTGGCCGGCTTCCGTCCTTCGTACGCCTTCCAAAACAGCTCGACCAATTCGCCCATCAGTGGCATGCGAGGATTCGAGCGCCAGGAGGGATCGTCAAAGGCAGTCTTCACCAGCTCAGGCACAGCCCGTTCGAATTCCTGTTTGGAAATCCCAAGCTCAGCAATGGAACGCGGGAATCCCAGGCGATTGAGGAGCTGTTCAGTGGCTGCGATCAGGTTCCCGACTTTTTCCTCAACGTTTTGGCCGCCAAAACCGAGCAAATCCGCGACGGTGGCGTATTTCTTGTGCGCCACATACCCTTGTTGGTAGGGCGATGGCATGAATTTCGTAGGCACGGCCGCGTTATAGGCAATTACGTGCGGCAACATCAGCGCATTGGCGCGGCCATGAGCAACATGGAATCGCGCACCGAACGCATGCGCCAGCGCATGATTCACACCTACCGACGCATTGGAGAATGCCAAGGCCGCAATGCATGCCGCGTTATGCATCATGCTGCGTGCCACTTCGTCGCTGGGATTTTCATAAGCCATCGGCAGATACTTGAACACCAGGCGAATCGCCTGCATGGCGTTCGCATCGGTATAGGGCGAAGCGTAATTTGAGACTCCGGCTTCCAGCGCGTGGGTCAGACAATCGATGCCGGTATCAGCGGTAAGATTCTTTGGCATCGTCATCACAAACTGCGGATCGACAATAGCCACATCCGGAGTCAGCGAGTAATCAGCCAGTGTGACCTTTCGCGCATGCTCGTTGTCCGTGAGCACGGCAAACGGAGTCACTTCGCTTCCGGTACCGCTGGTCGTAGAAATGGCGATCAGTTGGGCACGGTTGATCTTTTCGGTCGGATACTGCACAACACGTTTGCGCAAATCCAGAAACGGCGTAGCCAGCTCTTCCATGTCCGCGTCGGGCGACTCATACTTAAGCTTCATGATTTTGGCTGCGTCGATTACCGATCCTCCGCCCAGCGCAATGATCTGGTCAGCTTTATAGAAATTGAGATCTTGTACTCCCTGCAGCACCACTTTGAGCTCAGGCTCCGCATCAGGGATCACCGATACATGAACATGTGTCTGAGGGGGAATACTGCGCCGGACAACATCGACATGTCCCGCTCGCTCTAGAGCTGCATTGGTGATAACCACGGTTGAGCGCGACGGAAACTGGCGTACATTTTCCACTGCGTTCATGTTGAAATAAATTTGATTAGGAATGCGGAACCACATGTGGTTTTGTGTCCTGCGGGCCAGGCGTTTGATATTGAGGTAGTGATAGATGTTTACGTTGTCGGTTGTGCTATTGCCGCCGCCGGTGCCGCATCCGAACGCGAACGTGGGTACCAGATCGTTGTAAACGCCGCCCAGCGCTCCGATCGATCCCGGGGAATTCACAATGATCCGCCCGGCGTTCATCGTCGCCCCGAATTTTCGGATGACATCGTCATCTCTCGAAAAGATGACCGCGGTATGTCCCAGCCCGCCGCAGTGGTTCACATCGACACACACTTTCAGCGCCTCGTCTACCGATCTCGCGCGGTATACCGCCAGTACCGGGAACAGCTTTTCGACCGATAAAGGATGTTCGGGTCCCACGCCCTGAATGGGCGCGATTAGGAGCTTGGTATTCGGCTCTACTGAAAGTCCGATGAACCGAGCTATGTCCGTGGCTTTTTGTCCAATCGCCATGGGCTGCATGCATCCAGTCCGCGCATCGATCAAAGTTCGCGCCAGCAGCTTGGTCTCGTTCTCATTGCAGATGTGGGCCCCCAGGTGCGCAAATGTTTCGAGGGCCCGATCATAAAGTTCATCGTCGATCACCACCGTTTGCTCTGAGGCGCATATGGTTCCGTTGTCGAATGTCTTGGAGATGATGATGTCGACAATCGCGGTTTTCAGGTCGGCCGTTTTTTCCAGGTAAACCGGCGTATTGCCAGGACCAACGCCTAGCGCCGGCTTGCCAGAGCTGTAAGCAGCTTTCACTGCGCCTGGTCCGCCGGTGGCGTCAATCAGTGCTACATCTTTGTGCCGCATCAGGTAGGCGTTCTCCTGCAGGTTATGCGATTCCAGACAAGTAAAAACGCCTTCTGGCGCTCCGTGCTTAATGGCCGCTTCGTACATGATCTTCACGGCTTCTGCTCCACAGCGTCCTGCTTTTGGGTGCGGGCTGAAAATAACTGCGTTCCGCGTCTTGATCGCCATAACGCATTTAAAGAGAACAGTGGAGGTGGGATTGGTAATGGGTATCAGCGAGAAGATCACCCCGATCGGCTCAGCCAATTCCACCAGGTTGCGCTCGGGATACTCGCGAATGATGCCAACGGTTCGTTTGTCTTTCACGTAGTTGTAAGCGAACTCGGTGGCCACCATGTTCTTGATGACTTTGTCTTCCATCACCCCCAGCCGAGTTTCTTCCACTGCCAGGCGGGCCAGATTCTGAGCCTGCCCCAGCCCGGCCAGCACCATGGACTTGACGATGCGGTCGACGTCCTCTTGCGTGAACTGAGTGAAAACTGCGGCGGCGACTCTGGCTTGCCTGACTAGTCCTTCGAGGTAGGCAGTTCGTTCTTCACTGGGGTTTTCTGTGGCAAGTGGAATTTGGACTCGCACTTGTACACTCTCGCTCGTGACCATCGCTGTCCCCTGGCAATGTGTCGGGGCCAGTTCCAACGAGAAGCACAATCCCGTTTTCTGTTCTGTAAGTATGAGCACAGCGGGTAACTGTTGGTACCCGCCGTCAAAAGCTGCTCAAGTCTCTAAGCGTAGTCGATGGGATGTTTCTCCAGCCAATGCTCATCGCGCACTTTTTCGAGGTTCCCGAAGACCGCCGAAGCCACGCTCACGGCGAGGTGCCGGCTCTCCCAGGCAACGCCCAAACCAAAGCCAATCACACCACCCAGCAAACCGAATGCAACTGCTCTGCTTCGGGACTGAGCTCGGTTCGCCGGATACCCGCCTAATACACCGAGGCACAGGCCCAAAGCCGCAGGCTTTAAGGCATTTCGAAAAGAAGCGCTAAGAAACGGAGCAAGGGCTCCTCCGTGGAGAAATGCTTCTCGACCAGAACGTGCTCCTTCTAGTCCGGAACTCACCAGCCTTCGGCCATAACCAGCATTCGCCTTTGACCAGTCGCATAGGACCATGGCAATAACTCCGCACCGCCTGGGCCAGCCGGGAGTACCGGAGCAAACCAACCCCAGTTGACCATTAGAATGGGCGTAAGGTCAGCAACGCCGGTCACAGCCCAGTGTGAGCCAAGTCTCTTTTTGGGAAGTTTAGAGCACGGCAAGCGTGGAGTAACCGATGCTTCGGCGTGTGGTCTGCGCGGATGCGCGGACCACACGCCCATGCCGTGTTTTATGCCGCCGCTGCGGCAGCTGCATGTTTTTTCGCGCGGCCCGGCCTCTTGTGACGCTCGGGCTTGTGTCCGGTGACGGGTTTTACCATCATGTCCATCAATGCTTTCTGTGCATCGACGTAGCTTTTCACCCCTTCGCGGGTCAGCTCGGCCAACGGCAGGAAGGGAAATGGGCGGAGCAGCTCGAGAGTCTTGCCTCCGGTTTTCACGTTGGCATTCATCTGTTTCCCGGCTACATCCACCAGTTTTTTCTGCGCTTCAATCAACGATTCGGTTGCCTGCCGTGCCAGGTCGGCCAGCTCAGTTTTCTTCATTTTCTTTGCGCCGTTTGTGCGCTTGCCGCTGGTGGCCTCCGCCGTCGCCTCGGCGATAACATCCAGGAACTGCTTCTGCGCCTTAACGAAGTTCTCCATCCCTTCGCGGGCGAGATCGACAAGATGCTCGGGTTGATAGGTTCTGCCCGTCCTGGCGGCCTCCACCCAGGTATGAGTTTGTTTCCCGGCAATCTTCAGAAACTCCTCTTGCATGTGGATGAAGGTGTCCACGCTGCGCCGCAGGAGATCGGTCATGGCGTGCGCCGCGGGCCAGTCGCCTATGCGTTCTTTTACTCCGCTCATGAGAATTTCGTTCTGTTGTTTGCCCAGATCAAGAAGTATTTTTTGCGCTTCGATAAAGTTGTTCATTGCTTCCCCAGCGACTTCGCTGAAGATGGCGGTGGGAGAATGGTGCGGGTCAGACAGCTGTTGCCGCAGAGCATGCATTACATTTGCATTCTGCCGCATGGCCAAATCCAGGAGCATACGTTGCGTGGCAAAGAAGCTCTGGATCCCCTGCTGTGCCCAGCCCGAAAGCACCGAAACAAATGACGACTCCCGAGGATGAGTCACTGTCCTTGTGGCTGCCGGCATATCGATTACCTCCAGATTGCTGCATTGCAGCATCATTGTAAGTATAAGTATATCGACACGTTATGTCAAGATGTTATTATTGCCTTGTGCAAGGCAACATGAGAAAAAACCCACCCGCGGCCGGCTCCGTGATTATTAAGAAATACGGCAATCGGAGGCTCTACGACACAGCGGCCAGCCGCTACGTGAATCTGGACGATATTGCCCGATTGATTCGGGATGGCAAAGAAGTGAAGGTGGTAGACGCAAGAACCGGCCGCGACCTGACGCGTGTGATTTTGACCCAAATCATAACTGAAGATGCCAAGGACAAGCCTACAGGTTTGCCTCTTGAACTGCTCCGGCAATTGATTATTGCTTCCGATGAAGTACGCCAGGAATTCGTAATGTGGTATTTGAAATCTGCATTCGATGCCTATCAAAAGATACAGGACGCGGTCCAGAACCGTTTGACCGGCGTGCAGTCCGCCATCTTTTCCCCGCTGGAAACCATGAAGCGATTCCTGGGCGCGGCTGCCCCGTCCCAGATAAGCTCCGGACCCGAACCGGAGATGGAGGTCCTACGCAAGCGGGTGGCGGAACTCGAAGCCCGACTGGGACGAGGCAAAACCAGCAGGAAACGTCGCCACGCGAAGTCTTAGTTCGTTGGCACCGGGTCGTGCCAGATAGAGTCTTACGGCTGTATACGCCGGATAAAAATTCGGCGGTATAATTCGCGTGGGTGTCCAAGTTCTGATGCGAATTTTGTGTCAGTAGCCTGGATGCGGGTTAAATCAGGATAAAATTGCGAACCCGAAAACCAGCCGAGGCTGCTTCAAAAACCGGAATTCGCAAGCGTACCCCACGGCTTCATTCCGACGCCGATAACTCACTCTGGACCGAGGCGCTTTTCGGCGCAGAAATCCTGTTGTTACACGCAACTCCGGTCTATTACGGTTTCGGTGTGCCGCGTGGCGACGGCTCTGGCGTCGTCATCATTCCTGGTTTCCTGGGCACCGACCTTTACTTGACCGAACTCCACGGCTGGCTGGCCCGGATTGGCTATCGTCCATATTTTTCCGGCATCGGCATCAATGCCGAATGCCCAAACCTGCTCATCCAACGCCATCTCAGTGAGACCATTAAGACGGCGTTGGCCGAGACCGGACGAAAAATTCATCTCATTGGTCACAGCTTGGGAGGTGTCATCGCCCGTTCTCTCGCCGGGCAGAGACCCAAAGATGTCGCTTCCGTCATTACATTGGCCTCCCCGTTCCGTGGCACCGTAACGAGCCGAACCGTGCTCCGCGCCGCCGAAGCCGTTCGCATGCGAATTCTGCAGGAACACGGCCAGCGTGTGCTGCCCACATGCTACACCGGGCGCTGCACTTGCAACTTTATTGATTCGCTAAGGCGGGATATTCCGGAAGGAATGCTTGAAACCGCTATCTATACGCGCCACGATGGCATCGTCGACTGGCGCTATTGCATGACCAGGAATCCCGACCATGATTTTGAGGTTCCTGGTACCCACATCGGAATGGCATTTAATCCCGCGGCTTACACCATCGTCGCCGAGCGTCTGGCAATGGCTCAGGCTAGAAACGGCGCGGCTGGCCGCTCATCTCCAGCACGGCCCCGGTAGTTGTTTCCAGGATCTCTGCAGGTTTACCAGGCGGGCTCAATTGCAGGGTCGCTTTCGCCAGACTGTTGTTCATGACTTCAAGACTGCCCGAGCAATTCGTCTTCAGGTACGGCAAACGATGTAAGCTTGGGCCTGTGCCATCGATAGCCGCCTCCAATCGAAATCCATTCTCGGTCGAACAGTTAAAATTCCAGACGAATTGATCGCTGCGGTTTGTGCTTTGCCGCAAATTTCGGAATACGTGCTGCTCTCCATCGTGCCAGAGCGCGGCTTTTCGAAATGTCAATCCCAAGGGCATGTCGTAAGTCAGGGCTTCAAGCGTGCTCGGTGGCTTTTCATTGGAGCGCAAGAAATAAACGTGTGTCCAGATCCAGAAGCTCCGATGGCGGTATCCGCAATTGTGCCCTTGAACTCCAAATCCCAGGGGATCGCCCTCAAACCTCCGCTCATCCAGCCTGATTCGTCCCGAAAAAAAAGCATCCGAATGCGGTGATCGCGAAAATCCTACCCATCCTTTCTCGCTGAGGCTGGCGCGGAAAGTAGAACGACAGCGCAGGTCCCAGGAAATCTCGTGCCCATCGAGCGCCAAGTCTCCGCGACACGAGCATTCATCGATTTGGTTCCTGTCCACGCGGAAATGGAACGGATTTTGTCCTCGCGCGCTGAGATCCAGACGCTCGATCGAAAATCCCTGAATGAAGCTCAACGGCTTCCCGCCACGCGGAAACCATGTCGCCCAGACTTGAACCGGCATGCCACGCGGATGTTCCGGACAACCGCCTCGCCCAGGGTTCATCAGCAGATAACGAAACCACCATCCGCCCGCGCCATCCGCCAATCCCAGGCGCAGGAACCAAACTTCGTAGCGCCGCCGCATCCGCAGCGTGGAGTAAACTTCGTTCAGGGTCTTCACGCAATTCACCGGCAGCGTGGCCGCGATTCGGGTCTTTCTCTGAGCGTAGCGGGAGCAGCATACTTCGCCCGCATATCTTGCCCAACTATTTTTCAGCGTGGCGTGCTCTCGTCGCACCGGGTTGCCATGTTCGGACGTTCAACTGCTTGATTCACCCGGCAACTCGTCGTATGATTCGCGGCGAAATGCCGGACCATCTTGAACGGCGCCGTTATCCGAGAATAAAGGCCAAAGTTCCGGTTGAGCTGCTTTGCGCCGGTGCTCCGCCCATGCGCACCACCACTGACGAAATCAGCCTCTGCGGGTGTTACATCGAGACGATGTTCACGATGGAGGTAGGGACGAAGCTCGAATTGGTACTCTCGATTTCGGGAGCCAGCATCCACGCCCAGGCCACGGTGGTCACAAAATATCCGCAGGTCGGAAACGGGATCGATTTCGTTGAGCTAGCTGACGACGATAGACGTAGATTGAGCGAGTTCATTACCAAACATCAACAGGAACAAAATACGGTCGGCGAGGGCCGATAACCTCAGTCTGTCATCTCTGACAAAAATGAACAGAAAACCCCTGGATGAACATGCATCGCGAAGACTGTGCCATTTCCGATTCAGCCAGTTTGCATACGGATCGGTAGCTCTCGACTACTCTGTAAGAGCTCCCGCACACAACCCTTCCTGGTGTTGCGCTCCACGGTCGAAGTCGAATGGCCGAATGAGCTAACGGCGCTCGGGGGAAGAGGGGAACTTGTCAGTCCCAACATATAAATAAGGATGTTCAAGACGCGGAACGACCTCAGGTGAAAGCGTGGCGATTTCCGCCCCAGCTTCAGCTGGTTCGCTTGCGGCTTAACTGGCCCGCGACGGTTTTCAGCAAGAAGCTCCCGCAGTTTTGTTCTGCTCTCCCTCCCACATCCAGATTGTCTTTATCAGTCACCCTTACCGAGCAACTCTGGCTGCTCGCGCAAGTAAAGAGTTCGTGTACTCCAGTTTCATTTTCTGACGGTCAGCACACATTTTCTTGAACAGTTCTTGAGTTAGCCGTTCTTGTTCCGCCAAGCTTGCTTCTGGGTTTTCCTTCTGGACCATCTTCTCGGCACGCAGCTCAAGTAAACTTAGATGAACCTCTTCCTCGAAATCCGGCCCGGGGATTGGTCCGGCGTAGAGACCTTTTTCGGACTGGGGGGCTTGCTCGGGAGGTCTGCTGGACCTGAGCACGGAAAGCGGCGCTTTAGCTTCTGCCTTGCGGCCTAGCAGATCAAAGAAACTAAGCTGCAGCCAGGTGCAGCTTTCATTGCCGAATTCTTGCGGGATGGGTTTGGAACCTGAGCCCAATATCCAGCCTTCGATCATCTGGCCACGGTAATGGAAGCGCAGGCCCTGTTCGATTCGCTCGTTCAGAATCGTATCGCGATGAAAATGCTGGCCACAGAAATCGAAAATGACTCGTTCACTAACGTTACTTTCAAGGAGGATGTCGTCATCGAATTCACCGGTGATCTCGCCATCCGCAATAACAATACCCGGGTTATTAGCAACGATCTGAAGATAGGAGGCGTAATGCGCAGCAGTTCCTCGATATCTGTCAAATACGAAATTCTCAATCGATGATCCAACTTGTATAGTCACCGGCAGGTCATCTTCCTCCAACTGACCGACATCCACGCCTTCGGCCTGCAACTCACCCAAACTCTCGAAATATTCGGCTTCTTCAGCCCGGCTGAGCCGGGGTTTAAAGGTAGACATTTTCTCCTCCTTGAAAAAATTGCAGAAATTGCAGAAATTACAAATTCATTGTGTTATCACGGACTTCGAGCATATGGGGCATCCCTCCACCGCTGGTAATTCAAGGTGAAATTGGGCAAGTTCGTGCACGCGCTGCCGCACATCTGCGTTGAACGTCAGTACGCCTCGGTGGGTAACCAAGCCAATCCTGTTAAGCAGCCGGCCCACCTCGTGTGCGTTAAGTTCACGGAATTCACCCCTGGAGCGCAACAGGGCGTTCAGCAGTTTCGCGATTTTGGTCGCGGTGGCTTCTCCTGGTTTGTGTACGGGAGTCCAGAGAACCTCGACAATTGCCACTCGGGGCTCTCGCGAGCGGCGATCGCGTGCATCCTGTTGATGCGATTGGAGCAGAGGCGCCAACGCTTCGATCACTTCTGTGTCATCCGGGATGCAAGGCAAGAGTTCGCGCGTGAGCTCGCAATCGGGCAGCTTCTGTAGTATGGCACTGTTCGTGTCCAACGCCGGACGCAAATGCCGAAAGCGGAACATCTGCAGCTGGGGCTGAAATTCCTCTGCGAGCGCGGCAAGCGAAGCATCGCTCGGAACGCAGCCCTTGCCAGGCGGCAACTGCATGTGCATTGCGTTGCCGTCCTCGGCCCAGGCCTCCAGCGGGTCATAGGTCTGCAGTAAGACGGCACGAGAGCAGGCAATTTGGCGAATCGTCCCACGGGGGCCGAGGATGAAAGTGTCCACATAATTGGCAGACGTCCAAAACTCACTGCCTCGAAGCGGCATCTTCCTGTCATTCACGAGCATAGTCAACTGCAAGAAGAAAGGCAGCTCGCGCTTCAGCTCAGCTACACTCAGAGCACGTCGGCAGAGCACCCGGAAGATTCGAAACACGGGGAGTGCCTGGGCCATATTTTCGGCGCGTACGCACAGCGTCGGTCGAATTGGGCTCAGCTCGAATACCCAAGTTCGGAGAATCCATACCGCTGTGTACACCGCCAGGTCCCATGGCAAACCAGCATGCTTGCAGTACACGTCGGCGACACGCCGGAGCAGCCGGGCATCATTGCCGTACTCAGTGGCACAGCAAGGAAAAATAATGGCTGCGTCGATCGTGGGATCGAGAATCGGAGGACAATAGCTGACCTCGTCGATTACGAGAGTTCGTCCCGTCACTGTCTGGCTTCCATTAAATTGGATGACCATCAGTCCCGATGGTTCACGTACTAGGTCGAGTACAATGCCGTTTGGCAGTCGCTCCCCCACGATGGTTCGAAGCTGAGGGGTGACAGGCGCCGCGGTGAATGGACTAGCTGTATTTGAAGTCTGCACAGGTTCCTCCGTTTGATCCGCGCCCTGGTCGGCAGGAACCTATGACAAAGTGCATGGCCTGCGCTGTCCGGAACGACCGAAGCTGCGGGTGAAACCTATACAGACCAATCTCGTTACCACGGGGTAGGAAGGAGAGCAGAAAGGAAACGCAATCCCGCGTACACTAGGTAATCAGGTTGAGTTTACCACGGCTGTGAACCGGCCGTGACAAATTTTCCATTGGCACAAGCCGTAGGGCAGTTTGTCCCCCTCTGCTGTTCCTCCCCTGTCAGTAGCCAGTCAACGGACTTGCCGAACTCGCGGCTAATAAGTGTGCGTTGATTGCTCAAGTTGCGCGTTAGATCGTAAATCGTGGATCAACCACCATGCGCCGCCAAGACCAATGCCGGTTCCCAATTCAGTCGGTTTGTATGCGGTTCAAAGGAAACCCCGCCGGGAGTCCGCAAGAATGTTGAAAGGTCGGTTACCAATCTACTTTTCGGTCGGTCCTTGATCTTCGCCCGTCGCGATCCAGTCGATGCTCTTGCCGGAGTATGCTTTGAGTTTGAACAGCAACTCCAGTGTCGGTGCGCTCTGACCCATCTCATACTTCGACAACTGCGTCTGACCGATGCCTAAAATTCTGCCGAACTCTGACTGCGTGAGGTCAAAGCCGCGAATTTCTCGGATACGGCGACCGATCGCCTTGAGGTCGGGTCGGGATTGAAACCTTCGCTTGATTGAATATTCCTCTTAGTGGTATGACACTGAACATCACCCACTTCTTCTTTTATGGCACGGCTATGAGCCGCAGGCAATTGGCATGAAAGGTACGGATCACGGATATCTATGGCGCCCAATTAGTTTTGTCAGGATCAGCACTTAGAGAGAAGGAGAACAAGATGCAATCGAAAACCTTCAGAGTTAATCTCGATGTTGCACGCGATTTGTGGGGAGATCTTTCCAAAATCTCTCTCCAGTGTCTAGAGGATCTGAGCAAGAGATATTCTCTGTCGATCGCCTCAGGAGATCTCCTGCAATTGGAAGGACGTTGGTACGTCACTCATGCGGGCCTCCTGGGAATTGCCCGCCGAAAGCGTTGCATGGGGATTCAGGTCCGACCTGCTGTCCAGTTCTGTGATCCTGCCGCTTCACGCTGGGCCTTCAAAGCGACCGTCTTCAAATCTCGCAACTGCAAAGGATTCGCCGGCTTCGGTGACGCCGATCCTTCCAATATTTCTCCATTGGTTCAGGGTGCCGAAATGCGTGTGGCCGAGACTCGCGCAGTGAATCGCGCTTTGCGGAAAGCATACGGAATCGGTATTTGCTCCGTCGAGGAGATCGGATCCCTCGCCGGACATCCCGGCTCAGCTGTTGAGTCTAAGAAGCGTCCGCAACCTAGCAATGGCAAGGCCAATGGTAATTTCGGCGGTCGCACGGTCCGCGATCGCCTCTGCCAGCTCATTCGCCAGCATGGGCTTGACGCCACGTTGGTCAAGTCGTACGCGACGGACTTCTGCGGAGTGAAGGCCTTACGAGATGCCACTCGCGAGCAGGTCGAAAACTTCGTCGTACACCTTGCTGATTGGGCGGAAAAAGACCGGAACGCGTTGCTTTGTCAACTCAACAACCATGGCAGTGCTAAAGCAGGTGCCGCATGAGGCGCCATATTCAGGGGTTGCACGAGGCCGATCCGACAGCAAACGTTCTACTTCCAGACAGCCTGTATCTGGTCCGAGTGGTTCGTGCGCAGTATCGCTGGCATCCTGATAAGCCTTACTACATTCTTTGCCTTGTTGTGCTCGAACCCCAGCATTTCGCTAAGCGGTACATTACCGGTCGCATTTACTGTACTCGCCGGGCTCTCTGGAAACTGCACTGGTTCTTGCGTGACTTCGGCTATGACACCGATCTGCTCGGG
>Ga0187781_10001278_pt1 | contig 19005 bp, 29 predicted proteins | sample 0715_SJ02_MP02_2_FD_132447 | JGI IMG/M metagenome (GOLD analysis project Ga0187781, IMG submission 132447) | Tropical peat soil microbial communities from peatlands in Department of Meta, Colombia - 0715_SJ02_MP02_20_MG | ecosystem: Environmental > Terrestrial > Soil > Wetlands > Peat | place... | reverse complement strand
CAACGATTTATTTGTTGCTCGTTGTTGCTCGGGTTGCGCATCGAGCTGCGCTGATCGTGCATTCCTTTTTCAGCTCGCTGGGCCACCCCCCAAAAAACCGCTTCGGCTCGACCGCGCAATAGGCCCTCGCAAAAATTGTAGAAATTTCCACGACCCTTACTGATCCTTGAAGCACGAGCTATACTAAGGTCGTTGTTCGGATCGCAGGTGAGCAGAAGGGAATGGCCGACTATTACCTTTTAATCAAAAACGCAATCGACGCTCTCGACCAAAAGACTGGGGAAGGCCGTCGTTTGTTCTATGATCGCGCACGCACGACCTTGATTGATCAACTCCGGAAGGCCGATCCGCCGGTGCCGGAGACGTCTATTGAACAGGAACGGTTGGCTTTGGAGGATGCCATCAGAAAGGTTGAAGCTGGTGCAATACTTGGCGATTATGCAAAGACGCAGCGCGAGCGGCGCTTTGTATCTTTGGGCTTTCTAATCTTGTCCGCCCTTTGGATTGGCGACCTTTTTTATAAGCCACCGACGTACTCCGGCTGGTACGATTGGCTGAGACTGGGCGGTGTTGTCTTTTTTGGAGCACTGACAATCCTTTCATTACTTATCATGCTAAAGAATTTTTCGGCTGACCAAGAAACAAAAGCGTATATCGTCTGGACTCCAATAATTATTGTAGGCGCTGTCCTCGTGAGCGTTGCGCTATATTCCGCGTTTGGATGGCTTGCTACGACCCCATTATAGGTGGGCCGCTATCGTTGTTTCTTTTCAAATAAGTCGCTAGGCAAATTTTGTGAGAAATTCCTCGAAGCGGGACGTGTCTTCTCTAATGCAGATCATGACAAGCGAAAACTCCAGACGTATTGCGAATTTGCTGATCTGAGTGATCAGATCGGCCAAGCGAACGAGGAGGGAGACACCAAAAAACTGAGGAGTTATCTCAAAAAGTAGACGAGGTGGGGAGAAAACTGGGGCCTGAATTTGTCGCGCTGGCGGACGAACTGAAGAATATGGACCTCAATTCGCAAGACGGTCAGGATATCGGTTCGATACCTCAATACGCTCGATGAGTTCTGTGAGGATAAGACCAGGGCCGCTGAAAAAAGACGCCACCCATCGGGTGGCCTCAGCGTCTATGACTTGGTGGATTATCACCCGCAGTGCAGTCCACCGTAAGGGCCGCGCCAGCATCGTCGGCCGTAATGGCAAGCTCCGCCCGGTCCACGCCAGCCGCCTGGGCCGCATCCCTCCGCCACTTTGGTAATGGTGGTTTCACTCTTCAACGGTTCTGCTGGCACATTGGCCTCGGAAGCGGTTGCTAGCAGCAACGCTCCTACGCCAAGAGTGACCTCCGATTGCATAGCTACGGAAAGTGTTCATCAACGTAATCTCCTTAGACGTTTTGTAGTCTTTGAAAAAGAAGACCACCCGATTGGGTGGCCTAAGTCTTGAGGACTTTTGCTGTTAGCAAGGCTCTTCAACAACAGGGGATGCGTTGATCTAAATCAAAGCAGTCCTTGATCCAGATCAAAGCGCCATCTCCCATACTCGTTCTTAGGTGATTTTCCGCATTTCCGATGTGAAAAGGGGATGCGGTTGATACTCGACTTTGGCCGTCAGGTTATTGGCGGCCTTTTCTCAACGCAGGGAGGACGAAAGTATGTTGAAGACTTTAACGATAGCGCTATTTGCAATCGGCATGTCTGTTGGAGTGGCTAACGCAACCCATGCGCACAAGCCAATGATGGCGGGCTGCGCGGAGGGTCAGCAGGCGAGTGCGAGATGCCTTTGCGGTTCGGGGGCCGGCGCCGCTCGAATGATCTGCAACAAGGGAGAATGGTGCCACTCCATGGCACATGTCTGTGGGAAATAAGACCAAAGCTTAGGCCGTCAGAAATCCTGGCGGCCTTTTTTTATCACTCTTTTGAACGCAACAGCTCCGGCACTTCGCCACGTTGGCCCGCGATCCGCCGAGCCTCATCGTGGGTTCAAAATCCGGTCGCTCTCAGGTCTTGTTCTTCGATAAATCCATCGCGGTCCTAGACCGCTAGTCCTTCCTTCGGTCGATCTGCGTTCTATGTATCCAAGCCAGATCAGCGGCTGATTTCCTATTCGCGTTTGCACGAAGACCGGACGCCAGGCGAACCAGTTGTGCCAGACCGAACGTGTTGCCGAATGCAAACGCGCCTCCCCGAAAGGCGAAGAGTTACCGGCCTCTTTATTATACCCTGGCTGTGTTATGCAGACGACGTTTGTAACTCTTTGGGCAGTGTCCAGCGACGCGCAACGCTTAATCAAACCGCTCATAAAACGGGCTTCGGACTGGCAAGTTCGCCACGTCGGCCGCAATCCGCTTGCCTCCTTCGAAAGGAGTGCCCCAGTCCATGGCGGGGAGCTGAGGACTTCCGGGGCCACCCGTGCTTCTACCGGCTGCTGGGGCGTCACGCGACCGGCATGCACAATCGCAGCTAGGCACCCATCGTCATGGCTTCATGTGTTCCGCATCACATTCGAGTGCGGGATTCATTGTTTTGGTTACGACTTCTGTAACAGCTCCGGCAGTTTGGCAAAGTTGGCAGCGATGAGCTCGGCCTCTTCTCGCGTGAATAGGCAGCGGTGATCACCTTTAAAATAGACGTAGCGCAAGGCCTGTCCATTACGGTCTCTCACGACAAAACAGTCGTTCCGTTCTTCGACAGACCAGGGAGTTGGAAAACGGCGACTGGCTAACATCGATTCTGCTCATCGCGAACACCAGCGCAATGTCGTCGCGACGCATTACGAAAACCTGTCAAATGGATTAAACGTGGGTAATGCGGCCCAGTATTCGTATTTTTGGTGATCGCCGACACATGGGCCAAGGGCCACGCAATTCTGGTTACTTGTTGCCTATGCCAATGGTCACGCCGCATCAGTCGGCGCAAAAAAAGAACCCCAAGCCCGGTTACGCAACACAGGTTGGGGCTGGGGAAGTCTGTTGCTTCACTTGTCACTTAGGCTTCTATGGCTGGGCGGCCAGGGGTTGGGGGGCTGAGGAGGGCCGACCAGCCAGGCCTAATCGCAAAATATCTAGGAATGCGCTGCGCAAATTCAATGTGCGACCACCGCGGGGGTGCTTGAGCACCGTTCACCCGCTCCCAATGCTAGGCTTGCAGAACGCTCCGCCAAACTCTTCAGCAAAGCTGCGAGCGATCAACAAATCCGAAAAGCACCAACGATAATAAAGCTTGCCTCGCCTGGTAGTGATTCTACGACCATACTGCGGCTGAATATCTCGCGACTTATGAAACTGCATTATCCGCCTGCTCAACTCAACATCCATTCCGTCGCTAACGACGGAAAGCTCAATGACATACGGATGTCTAATCTCGTTCGTTGTCGCTTTAGTGCCGCGACCCATATGAGCCCCTTAACCGCCCAGTCGCCGCAGTTATTTCAGACCGTGGATTGCCATGAACGCCGCCCACGTCAGGGCAGAGGAAGTGATCAACACCAGAAACGACTTTACAGTTGATTTTGCCGATTTTGCCATTGCCTCTTAGCCGGATGATGCAGATGAGGAAGCCTGTCTAAAGCCACCCAAAAAGACCAAAGAGAATTATCAGAGTGGCTGCGACAGCGACTACGAACCAGCCAGTGCGCTGCCAAGTGCCCGCAACGTCTGTAGTCATCGACACCACCCCCTAGTCGCTTTCCGCACTGTGCCGTGCCTAGTACGCCTTTACACTACGGCCTGTTGCCGCATGTCACAGCAAGAACGGCACCTTTCGCTGAGGGTGCCTCACGATGTGAAATGAACGGCCAACAGCAACCCAGTGACTAGGTAGAGGACAAGGACGCCAAACAAAGCCGAGCCGATCACTGCCACCCCTCCCAGAAGGTCTCGCCACAGCGAGGTACGCTCTTTCGGCTCACCCAGCACAGCCAACCTACCTGCCTACCGCATCAACACATTTCTATCAAAACTGGCGATGGGCGTCGGTGACGGCCATCACGGTTTGGAGCTTTTCAACTAAGGAGTGGTTGTGTGCCAAGCCTCCCTGGTCAGGATGGGGCGGCAGCGAGTTAGGCTCCGCTGTTGCGTTGAGTGAAAGGGGGCAAAAATGCGTGACGCTTTGAGACGTAGGAACCTTCGGAAGTCTGTCGTGACCCGCGATTTGGGCTTGGAATTTGAGGGCAAGGAGATGTATTCCACTCGGAACGGGCTTAGGATCGCAAGGCGGCATCGCCGTCAGTGGCCGTCGATGGTGCCGGGTATCACGGTCGTGGATGCATTCCAGAACGGACAGCCCACATTAGAACTGAGAACCACACCCAATACACCTCGCTAACTGGCGAGCTATTTCAGAGATAAGCATTTTTTGATCAGGTACCTTTGCAGTAGAACTTACTTGTTGTCCCGCGCGTTGTCCTGAGCACTCAAAATCAAGTCTCTTTGTCAATATTTTATTGAGTAATTATAGAATTTTCAACTCTTTAAATCTGAGGCGTTTGACATCAAGTCAAGCCATTCGCGGCCAGATCCGAAGCAAATAATCACGAGATAGCCAATCACGCGCGAAACCGATTCCCCCTTGAGGGAGTCGTTCAACGACGACCATTTCACCGCCGAGCAGCGGTGGTGAATGCCGTTCCAGATAGGGCGTGATGAAATTCAGCAATGGCCATCTCGCCCGGGTCGGTATCCGAATCCCGAGTTGAAACCTTGGGCGACCGTATAGTCGTGCCATCCCGCTTGCTTTTTTCGGTATCCACTTTTGCGACGGGTGTGGCGTCAGGAACTTTGCATCCTTTGCTAGCTCGTTCTTAGCGGAGGGCGCATCTTTTACCGCAAACATGAACGACGGACGCCGGGCCTTGTCCAGCGTCGAATCGCCGAACCCAAAAATCATTAGACCCATGATGGCCGCGAAGGCCGCACGAACAGAGAGATCAGCACAGCCGCGACTCCGAGCACCATGTACGAAGTCGGCAGGCACCCCATGCTCCCCGCGGTACGAACAGTCCGAACCCCGGCTGGGGTTCCAATTCTTCTCCTCTGCTCGGGTATTCCGCCTCGTATATTAGTCGCGGCTACCTTGTTAATGGTTCTGATCCCTCATGGAAGAAATTGTGGCACGTTCTGCTGGGCTCGCGCATTGTCGTGGTTGCTACAAGCGTATGCTGCGTACCGGCGTCCCGCATGACAAATCGTTCCGCAGTCAATCGCGGTGGGACCTCCATCATTGAGCAAGGAGTTGACGATGAAATCACTCATAGGCACGCTGCTTCTTTCGTCTGCAATCGGCGTGGGAACCGCAATAGCGCAGACCACCGCTCCGGCCGCGACAGGCCAGTCGGGGGGATCCCACATGAGTCAGGAACAAAAGAGTGCGATTTCAAAATCCTGCAGCGACCAGGCTAATGCCAAAGGACTGCACGGCAAGGCGCGGAGAAAATTCAGGTCCGAATGCAAGAGGGCGGGTGGCAAACCCCAGTAGCAAGTCCCACGAACAGACTTAGTACCAAACCCGACAAAGTTTGGCGCCGCGCAGCCAGCGCCGGTCGATTTGTTCGATCGGCGCCGCCGTTTGGTTTGATCTACTGGACCACGTCCAGCTTGACCTTCGCGGTTCCTCGTTCGATCATTCCAAGCGTTTCGGCGGCGGAATACGAAACGTCGACTACGCGTCCGGCCACGAACGGTCCGCGATCATTGACCCGAACGACCACGGAGCGGCCATTGGAAACGTTGGTCACGCGCAAGCGCGTGCCGAAGGGCAAGCTGGGGCTCGCCGCGGTCAATTCGTGCGGATCGAACTTTTCGCCGCTCGCGGTTTTTGTTCCTTCCGTATAGAAGCTGGCGACGCCGACTGAAGAACCCTCTGCCTTGGTTAGATGCGGTTCGATCCTGTTTCTGTGCATAGCCACGTGCCTGATCCTGACGACTGAGGCGACGCGATTATCGTCCGTTGCCGCGCTTTGCCCGGTCGTGAGTAGCTCGGATCTGTTATTGGCAACAAAGGACGACGGAGCACAGGCGCCAAGCGCTGCCAATATTGGAATGACCGCTAAAAGATTGTTGAGAGACATGTTGCACCCCCGACTGCTGAAATCCGACAGTCAAACGGGGCGCAACGGTGGCTGGACAAAAGCAAACTAAAGACCTGTGATTATCCGTCTCGGTGTGATTTTTTTGTCACTAGCCACTGCCTTGCGCGGCCGGCCAAGAGATTGTTCCGCCTTGTCACCAAAGGGTCACGACCCATCATCTGAAAATGTAAGCTTACGGCCGTGGCTGAACGGGCGGCTTGCCCGTCACGCTATCCAGGCGGCGCGGCCACGCCGATGGGCCGAAGCTTGATGGTGGATGGCTTCTTGGTTCTTTTCGATGCTTTGTTTTTCTTGCCTTTGCTTTTCGCGATTTTGTTTTTCTTGGCCATCGCGTCCTCCTCTGCTGCGCGGCAAACGCCTCACGATTTCAACCCATGTGGTGATGAAAGCGAAATCTTTGCGCGGCCGCCGGTCTCCACGATCTGTAGCATCTTTCGCCGTTCATTTCGGCCAAGGCTGTCCCACCTCTTGCGGACCGAAAACAAAAATCTGCGGCGTGGCGCGGAAGGAACGTTGGTCACTTGCACTGAGTCCGAAAGGAAAAGCAGCTCCAAAAGATACGTTGGCGAAAACGAAAGGCACCGGCTTTTGTCCCGTGCCGATCCCTTCCATTGCTTTACCAGGGTTGCCCCCTCAAGAATTTATCCCTTGGTAACAACTGGCGGCGGGGCTTTGCCCTTGCCGACATATTGCGCACAACCAACGACGCTGAGGAGGGCCAACATCGCGGCCGTCGCTAGAGCGAGCTTTTTCATAGAACTCTCTTTTGTCATGACCGCTAACTAAGAACCAAGGGGACGGCGCCGCCTCTAGTGCTGAAAAAACACACTCGTCCTGGAAATTAAGGCAGATTGTGCGCTGTTAGGTACCAAATAATGTAGATTGCCGACGGTTATTCCCGCGCTCTCGGTCCGTTTCGTCGAGCCTTCTCGCGCCAGCGATGACGGCCTTTGTAATTGGCGATCTTGCCTCGCGTCGGAATGTTAAGCCCCGGCTGTGCCCACACCGCGGCAGACGCGTGCGCAAGTCAGCCTTGAATCGCTGCCGGGATAAATATGGCGGAGGTGTCGTAACTCGTCCCCACACACCCCCGCCAGTAGACCAGAAATAAGCTTGCTCTATTTTGTGTGCCCTCCGACGCAGCGAGATGCGGGAAGCAACAGGGGGTATTCGCTCTCGCTCACTCCAAGGGCTATGAAGTCTAAGCGCGGACGCGGATCGTTGGTAACAGGGCTCGCGGTAAATTTTTGTTTTGCAATTTTTCAGCACGTGACTTCATTCGCATCCAAATCGAAGGGAACTGGAAAAAAGGAGCGCGAAGTGAGCTTTTTTGCTCGGCTCCGCGCTTCAATTGCACGTAAATTGCGACTACGGCTGACTCTTCAACCAAGCATCGAAATCCTTGCGCACCATATCCCTCGCCAGGCCGTAGCGCTGCTGGATGATGCCTTCGAGTTGCTCACGCTGTCCGTTGATCTGAGTCAGATCGTCATCGGTGAGCTTGCCCCACTTCTCTTTGATCTGGCCTTTCGTTTGTTTCCAATCTCCTTGGATGCGGTTCCAGTCCATTGTGTCGCCTCCGAAAATCCGGATGCCCCTCGCGATGTGAACGTCGCGACGTGCCGCACGGTTCCGCCGGTTCCAATGAAGATAGATTTACTGCGTGCGGCAAAAAAGCTCGCATGCCTGTCGCGGTCGACCAAGTAGCTGCATGCTCGGCCGATCATTCAGGCCGGCGTGCTCGCAATTGGCGGCGAGGGTGTTGTGTAAATATTAGGACGCTCGGAAGCGCTTAGTTCGGATAATTTTTTTGCGGTATCGGTGACCATTTCGATTCGTCGTTGCAGTTTATTCTGCAGATCCGGGATGTTCACCTTGTCCGTAACGCGATAGGCCTTGCCGACGCGTTCAACATAGCCGTCCTTCACTAAATCCTGCAGGCGTCTTAGCACTGCTACGCGCGGCAGCTTGAGCGCGTGCGCGATTTGACTTGCGCGGACGGGCGAACACATGACGGTGCGCAAAAATACGTAAATGCCGATCGTTCGAAGGGTCAAACTATCGTTCTGGGCCGCGAACTCCGTGCCGTAGTCGTCCGTGATGGTCCGCAGCAAGCCCAGATACAGGCGGCAAATGAGCATCCGCTCGCGTGCGAGCTCGATACGGGACGGCGGTTTGCCTTCCATGATCAAGACAAAATCGGAGCTCCGATATTCCCAAGCGTGCGCCTCACCGAGCGCTTCGTCTTGCGACCACAAAGTTTCACTGCCGTTATGGACTGACATGGATCTTCGCTCCGGCTCGAGCCCCGGCCTCAACTAAGTAATCTACGTCTCTGAAGGTCGCCTGAAATGATTTAGATCAAGTGGATTGAACGCTATCGGTTCCTTCCGCCGGCTGAAGCAGCCCCCAAAAGTGGTCTACGTAAAGATCCTTAAGCGCAATATCTGAATATTGGTGGCGGAACTCTTCGGTCAAGATGGTCTGCAAGGATTGGGGAAGGGGGAATTGCATGCGCCAATTATCGACGGCGTCAGCGGTTGTCATGACGCGTGCCGGCGGCTTGAATGTCGCTCAAGCCGGTAATGTGTCCACTCATCTGTCGCAGGTTTCATTCTCGTCGCCTCGGGCGAGTAATGGGACTGATGCGATGCTGGCTATCGCCATAGTGCTTTCGGCCTGGGCGGTCTCGCTCTGGTGCGCCAGCTTTTTCAGCCACGTTGCAGGTTGAGCGGGAGCCGCAGCCGATCTGCGAGTTGTTCGCTCAGGCGAGCTCGCCATCCGGCAAGCTGACGAAAACCAGCACGCCGAGAATCACCGTGACGATGCGAAACGCAGCCTCTTGCCCGTTCCAAACCTGCGACTGCCACATGGCGAAGTATTCGCCGGCGATCACCAGGAAACCGAAAAACCAGAGGCCGAAGCCGACCGTTAATCCGGCGACCGCCCAGACCTTGGCGCGGTTGAAAGCTTCTGCAGGCGCTGTGAGCCCTCTCAGCAGTGCGATCGCGCCAAGCGCGAGCAGAAGACCGGTCACCCACTCCGTGGCGATGATCAGCGCGTAAGCTGCTCTCCAGACAATCTCGTCGGAAACGGCGCGGTGCCTCAACGCATTGCCGGCAAACGTCGTGTCCATGCTCAGCACATGCTTCACGAACTCATAGTTCGAGCCGTAGTCGACGATGTTGTCGTAGGCGACGATGAGCGCGTAGGCCGCGAACGCGGCGATTAACGCAGCTTTGGCGAGGCGGGTGACGAGCATCGTGGCGATCATCTGCCAGGCCGCAAAAGAAGTGTTAAATCCGATCCAAAAGACAAGAGATGGGCGAGGAGTGATGTCGCTTGCTCATGCGTTCTCGACCTGTCGTTCGACGCGAACCGGCAACATGAACGCAAATGTCGAACCTTGACCCACATGCGACTCGACCCAGATTTTGCCGCCATGCATTTTGACGATGCGCTTCGATATGGCCAGTCCCAGACCGGTGCCGCCCTTCTTGCGGGTGATGGCGTTGTCGGCCCGCTGGAACTGCTGGCAAAGCTTGGCCTGATCTGCGGCCGCAATGCCGGGTCCAGTGTCACGGGCGGACAAGTGGAATAAGCCATCGTCCGCCGCGGCCTCGATGATGATTTCGCCCGGCGTCCGTGAACTTGATGGCATTACCGACAAGATTGATCAAAACCTGCGTCAAACGGCGTGCGTCTCCGCGGCCTGGCGGCAGCTCGGGACCCAGCTCGAGTTTGAACGCGAGCCTCTTGTCAAACGCCAACGGCTCGAGTGTACTGCGAACGGTCTGGGCGATATCTTTGAAGGAATAGTCGGACAGTTCGAGTGCGAGCTGGCCGGCCTCGATCTTGGATAGGTCGAGCACGTCGTTGATCAGTCCCAACAGGTGCCTGCACGTCGAGAATGTGAACGGGTTTGCCCTCCAACAAAACGCGCCCGGAGACTGTCCCGCGTCCTGGCTCAATGGGATCATTTTGCATGTACTCTTCATATTCGGCCGAGCCATGGATGGCGGCGGGGCCGCGTCTTGACCGGCTTTCGGCCTGCTCCGGAGCGCCGTCTCATTGCCTCCCCTGTCCTTTAGGACAAGGCGCCGCGCCGCAAGACTAGCTCCCTTGCGCGGAGTTGTCCGCTCTTTGTAGGCTGTCCCGCTCGATTGTGACGTTGGTCCAAGGGGTAGATACATGCGCATGTTTCAGGTCTGCGTCTGCGGCGAGCCGCTGCAACGCAACGAGCAGCCGACTCCGGAGCCGAGGGGGACGGAGGTTCTGCTCAAAGTGCTCGCGGCAGGGGTCTGCCATAGTGATCTGCATCTCTCCGATGGCTGGTTCGATCTCGGTGGCGGCAAACGCCTCAGTCTCGCCGACCGCGGCATGAAGCTCCCGGTAACGCTCGGGCATGAGAACGTGGGCGAGGTCGTTGCAGCAGGACTGGGTGCGAAAGACATCCGAATCGGTGCGAGGGCGCTTGCGCATCCTTGGATCGGCTGCGGCAGTTGCGGGCCGTGCGGCCGCAACGAGGAGAATCTGTGCCGCGCGATGAAGAGCCTCGGCGTATTCTCCCACGGCGGCTACGCCGATTACATGATCGTGCCACACCCTCGGTATCTTTTTGAGATCGGAGATTTACCTCCCGAGCGCGCGGCGCCGCTCGCCTGTTCGGGCGTGACGACCTTCGGCGCATTGAAAAAAGTGCCAACTCTCGCAACCGAGCCGACTGTGATCATCGGCGCCGGTGGCCTCGGCCTAATGTGTCTTGCCTTGCATCGAAAGATGGGCGGGCACGCGGCTATCGTCGTCGATGTCGATCCGGCCAAGCGCAAGGCGGCGAAAGAAGCCGGCGCTGCGCATGTCGTCGATGGGGCGGCTGCCGACGCCGCGCAGCGGATCGTTGATCTCACTCAAGGCGGCGCCTGGGCGGTCGTCGATCTGGTCGGTTCGTCGCATAGCGCACGCGTCGGCTACGACAGCCTGATTAAGGGTGGAAAATATATCATCGTCGGCCTCTTCGGTGGCGATCTCACCGTATCGCTGCCGCCAATTCCCATGCGCGCATTGACGATCCAGGGTTCTTATGTGGGCAGCCTGCCGGAAATGGCCGAGTTGATGGAACTGGTGCGACGCACCGGTGCGCCGCAGGTGCCCGTGGCGACCAGACCGCTTGACGAGGTAAACGCAGTCATGGCGGATCTGCGCGCCGGCGAAATCATCGGCCGCGTGGTGCTGACACCGTAAGCCCGGAAAGACTTCCGTTATGCCGTCCGTGTAGGCCAGCGATGCGCGCTACCGCGAAGCAGTTGCACGGCAATTGCAATTTTAGATGCCTACGATGCGTTTTCGGCAGATGGCGCAGAAGTGCTGAGGCGCCTCCGCTGCCTTCATAGGCGGAAACTCGTAAAAATGACTCAGAACATGTTTTGGCAGCTCGCCTATCCTTCAGGCTGCATCGCAATAACTTATTCAATATATTCCCTTCTAACACGTTGATTCCAAGGAAAAATAATGCCGATCCTAGTATGACTGGCGGATTCTTGTGCGTCGCAAAATTCAATGTAGCTAGGAAGTGTGGGGCGACTAAATAGACGGAGAACGTGAAATGAAGTCGCTCAACACGAAGATCGTTTTGGCAGTTCTCCGATTTGTGGACGCCGGCTCAGCGCGGCATCGCCAGCCGAGGATTACGGCGCGGCCCAGAGCGCTCCTAATGAGGAGCAGCATTATCCAAATGGCGCACAGAAAACCGGAAGCGCAGCCAATCGCGATTCAGGGCGCCTAATTCAACCTCGGCAACTGAGGTTTCCTGAAACCGAATTTCGAAGGTTCCAAGGGGCCCCGGCGTCAGTTCGGGGCCCTTGTTCGTTCGTGAGTTTGGGTTCGTTAGATTGGCATCAGGGACTGCGCGCTCGTCGCTCAAAGGCACACATTTGCCTCGGCTGTCGGCGCGACCGTTGGGCGTCGGAATCCTAGGCCTCCTGGCGCGGCTTATTCCCGCCGTTATCGAAACGCCGCCGCGCTTGTTGAATGGCGGAACGGTTCTTGCGAGCCCAAAGCCCCAACGCATTCACCGGCTCCAGCAGCGAGCGGCCGAGACGCGTCAATTCGTAAACGACGCTGGGTGGAATGGTCGGAAATACGGTACGCGTGACGAGCCCATCGCGCTCAAGTGCCCGCAGCGTCAGAGTTAGCATCCGTTGCGATATGCTGCCTAGGGCATGACGCAGTCCGTTGAAGCGCTTCGGCCCATCGCCAAGTGTCGAAACCACCAAGACGGTCCATTTGTCGCCGATTCGGGAAAGCACCTCGCTAATCGCCCGACAATCCTCGGGCGCATGCAGGTTACCCGGTATCACCGATGTGCCTTCTTGCGCGCGCTTCTTGGGCATTTATCTAGCCCTGGTAACAAACCGTAACTCTAGGGACGCCCAAGACTTGGAGCAACCTGCGGCCCAGCTCGAAGGTGACGTCGATGTCAATTCGCCCTGTCAAACGCATCGTGCAGTCAAGGCCGGCCATCGAAGGGGCCGGCGTAAAGTTGCACCGAGCCTTCGGATTTGGCGACACGCAGGAGACCGATCCGTTCCTGCTGCTGGATGATTTCCGTAATGACCGGCCGCAGGATTACCTCGCGGGCTTTCCTTGGCATCCGCACCGCGGCATTGAGACCATCACCTACGTTCTCTCTGGCACGGTCGAACACGGCGACAGCCTCGGCAATCGCGGCACGCTCGGCTCCGGCGACGTTCAATGGATGACCGCCGGCCGAGGGATCATGCATCAGGAAATGCCGCAGGGGGATGCGCAGGGCCGCATGCATGGCTTCCAGTTGTGGGCAAACCTGCCGTCGTCACTCAAGATGACAGCGCCGCGCTACCAGGACATCAAGGCCGCCGCGATCCCGGAAGTTATCGACGACGACGGTACGCGCGCGCGTGTCGTGTGCGGCACGTTCTGGGGGAAGAAAGGTCCTATCGACGGCGTCGCCGCCGATCCACGTTATCTTGACATATTCGTGCCCGCGGGCCAGCACAAAACCCTCAAAGTCGAAATTGAGCGCCACGCGTTCGCATATGTGTTCGAAGGCGACGGACAATTTGCTTATTCGTCGAAGCCCCTTGGCATTCTGACCGAAAAGCAAGTCGATGGCGAAGAGCTCCTCGTGCGCGAACTGGTTGGCGACCGTTCGCTGGTGCTGTTCGACTCCGGGGATGAGGTGAATGTGCAGACTGGCGAGCGCGGAATCCGCTTTCTGCTGGTATCAGGCAAGCCCATTGAGGAACCAGTGGCTTGGTACGGACCGATCGTGATGAACACGCGGGCCGAACTCGAACAGGCGGTTTCTGAACTGCGCAACGGCACCTTTATCAAAGGCTAGCTAAAGATCGCTGAACCGAGCGCCACAAGCACAGTTCTCATCGCTGAAGTTGATATATACTTCGCCACACATCGAACGGTGGTACACTCGCTCGCTGGGTTGACAATCACCGCCATCCGCAATCAGTTGACGGCCTCTCTTTCAGACAAGCTCATGCGGAAGGAGGATCATGAACGACTGGCTGCATGATCTCCCCATCGTGTGGATGGCGCTGCTGGTTTTCGGCCTTACAGCTTTGGTCACCGCGGCGATTTATCGCGTTGTTACGGTCCTTTCGGTCGGTGAGTGGGTGCGTTCGTTCAAGACTGTCTCCCCGGGCATGTTGCCGCCGCTGGGAATCCTCTTCGCACTTTTCATTGCGTTTACCGCATCGCAGGTGTGGACCGATAGCGATCGGGCCAATTCAGTCGTCGATCGAGAGGCTAGCTCGCTGAGGACCGTCGCTATCTTGGCTGCGGCCTTTCCGGGAGAAACCGAGACGCGATTGCGCGGTCTGATCCGCGGCTACATCGCGGACGCAGTCGCTCAAGAATGGCCGATGATGGCTCATCGCACGGCTACGCTTCAAACGATACCCTATTCGCTTGCCGAGGCGATGCAGCTCACCCTCGGCCTGACGCCAAGCGGCTCAGGTCAGCAGACCGCGCAGCGTGAAATTACCACCGCGCTCGAAAACGCATTAGACGCTCGGCGGCAACGCATCATCATCAGCCAATCCCAGGTTAATTGGCTCAAATGGGCGTGCCTATGCTTGCAAGCCGTCTGCGCCTTGATAGCGATCGCGATGGTCCATAGCGATAGCCGGCTCGCGTCAGCGATCGCAATGGGTTTGTTCGCCGTTGGGGTGGCCGCGTCGCTCCTATTGATTCTGGCTCACGACCGGCCGTTCACAGGGGCGGTTTCGGTCGGGCCCACCCCGCTGTTACAAGTGATGCCGGAGCTGGAATCTACTCAGCAAGGGAACAGTCCTTGACGCACTTAGTTGTTTGCATAGCACGCGCTCAATTCACGACGTTACCTAATTAGGCCTGTTTGAACCTGTGACGGCTCAAAGACAGCCCAAAACAGCAAAGAGAATGATGTCGTAAGCGGCAAAACATCGACCAAACGACCGAGGGTGTGCCATGACCCTGATCCCGGACAGAACGACATTCGAAAAAAGTCTTTCCGCACTCCCGCTTGTGACCTATGAGGCCGGTGAAACCGTGATCGCCGATGGTTCGAGGACCGGCCGGCTGCTTATCCTCAGAAGGGGCGCCGTCGCGATCGTGAAGGACGAGACGGAGATTGCCACGGTAGCCGAGCCTGGCGCTGTATTCGGCGAACTCTCGATCCTCCTCGATCAGCCGCACGCCGCGGATGTGCTTGCTTTGGAGACCTCGCAGTTTCACGTCGCCGAGGCGACCAGTCTTCTTACACATAATCCGATCGCAGTCCTCTACGTCGCTACGGTGCTAGCGCACCGGCTCGACGGGGCCAATCACGCCCTTATTCAACTGAAGGGTCAACTTCACGCCGGCCAGCCACACAGCGTCGTCGTCCAAACGGTCGCCAGAATGGAAGGACTTCTCGCCGTCAGCGGCGCAAGCCTAGTCTATGCCGGGTACCCGTTCGATCCGCATATGTAATATCGATTTGCGCGAAAGATTGCGGTCCTCGGTCCTTTGCGGCCGCCCTTGCGACGTTCGTTGCGCACCTACGAATGGAGAACCGCAAGTTACGTAAACCCCCTTAAGGACTAAATCCGAATGTTCGGCATGAGCTCTCTTCGATAATCATGCCAGCAGATGATCTGGTAGAAGGGGTGTGTTACCAGTGGCGATCAGAGCAGCCATTACCGGGCGGACTCTGCGCCGCCTTTTCGCAGCGGCGTCGCTCTTGGCCTTGCCGGGCTTCGTCATGCCCGCCGTCGCGCAAAATGCAAAGACGGCCTCAGCCGAGAGTGGCGCTTCGCGGCCGCATGTCTATCTGATGCGCGGCCTTCTCAACATTTTCTCTCTCGGCATGGATCAGCTCGCCGCGCAAATCGAAAGCCGCGGCATCGATGCGGGCGTCTACAACCACACGGTTGCCGATACGGTCGTTAATAACATCGCGCAGGAGTATCGCGCCGGCGATCATGGCCCCTACATTCTTATCGGCCATTCGCTCGGCGCCGACGCCGTGATGACGATGGCGCAACAGTTGAACCGCCAGGGTGTCCCCGTGGCGCTGGTCGTGCCGTTCGACGGCACGGCCTCCTACGCTGCGCCGGGTAACGTCGCGTGCGTGCTCAATCTGACCCAGCGGAAATACGCCTATATGGTGCCGGGCGCGGGCTTCCACGGCAAATTGTCGAATGTCGACGTCTCAAGCGACGCCAGCATCGATCATTTCACGATCGACAAATCGCCGCGGCTGCAGGCTAAAGCCTTAAGCTCGGTCCTCCAAGCCGCGCATGGTCAGACTTGTCGGCCCGGCGTGACCGGATCCGTCGTTGCAGCAGGGAAGGAGCCGGCAGCACCAAAGCCGGTGTCGACCTCCGAGAGCGCCGCGTCGAGCACAAGCACTTTGTCAACGTCGGCGACAAAGGGCGCTTTACCACCGACTTCGCCAACAAAGAACGCATCGCCGGCCGTAGAATTGCGGAACGGCTACGCGGGCTGAGCGCGATCCTCGCGGCCGACGGTGGTGGCGGGCGTGACGCGGTCGAATCTCAGGAATTAGCGGCGGCCGCTATCGGCAGGGTAAGATAAAACGACGTTCCGAATGGGCTTTGCGGGGATACCAACAGCTTGCCGCCATGGGCCTCGATGATGGATTGGCAGATGGAAAGCCCTAAGCCCATTCCGTGGCTTTTGGTGGTGAAGAAAGGCTCAAAGATACGTTCGAGATGAGCGGGGTCGATTCCGACGCCCGTGTCCTGCACGGTGACTGTCACGCTCGCCTGCCGCTCGACGCCGGATGCAATCGTCAGGCGCCGCTCCCGCCCCGTTACCGAACTCATTGCCTCGATCGCGTTCATAATCAGATTGAGGATCACCTGCTGTAGTTGCACGGGCGCGGCCATCACTTCTGGAAGCTCGTCGCTCATGTCGTTGTGCAGCACAATCCCATGAGTCTCCAATTCACCCTGAGCGACTGCGAGGACCTCGCTAACCAGCAAGCGAACGTTGACCAGGGTCGTGTCGGCAGAATCCCGCCCGAACATCGCTCGAACGCTGTCGATAACCTCGCTTAGCTGATGGCCGGATTTCACGATCTGGTCGAGGCTCGACTCTACTTCCAAGACGTTTGGATTCGGTCTCTTCAGCCACCGCAAAGCGGCACTCGCGTTCGATACCATGGCCGCCAATGGCTGCCTGAATTCGTGGGCGATCGATGCCGTCATCGCGCCCATGGTGGCTTGCCGCGAGGCAGCGGTCAGCTCGCGGCGCAGTGTATTTAACTGTTCCTCGGCCTGTTTGAGATTGGTGATGTCTCTACCGATGGCATAGATCAGACCGCGGTCTGGCACGGCGAACCACGAGAGCCAGCGATATGATCCATCTTTGCACATAACGCGATTTTCTAGGTGCTGGGTTTTATTTCCCGCAGCTAGGCTGGCGCGCTCCGTACGTGAACGGTCGCGGTCGTCGGGATGGACGAGCCACTCGGCACTTTTTCCGATCAGATCGTCAGGGGACCAGCCGAGCGTTGAGGACCATGCCGGGTTGATGTTCAAAATGTTTCCATCCGAATCACTTACGACGAAAAGGTCCTGGGAAAGACTCCATATGCGGTCGCGTTCCTGAGCTTGCGCCTCGACCCGTTCGGCCAGTGCGTTGTTGATCTTACGCAACTCTTGCTGGCTTGCGGCAAGATCGGCTTCGGCGCGCTTGCGCTCGGTGATTTCCTCCGCGGCCACATTGATGCCGATGACTCGCCCGCCTATGTCTTTGAGTGGATGCCAGTGAGTAATCCAGACTCGATCTTTGTTCGATCCATCAGGGCGCTGACCATTCACTTCGACGCCGGTAACCGATTCGCCCGTGTGTAGAATTGCCTTGACGATCTGTTCGACTTGCTCGGCAACTTGAGGAACCGTCTCACGCACCGAACGTCCAATATGATTGGCAATCGGAATGCCACAAATTTCGGTCAAGTGCTGATTTATCATAACGTAGCGACAATCGGTGCTGAGAAAAGCCAGACCGATCGGCGCCGTCTCATATATCAGTTGGAGTTCGGGCGAGTCGGCCAGCGGTTTGAGTGGATCGGAATGAATGATGCCGAGATCCATGCCCGTGACCCGCATTCGTTACATCACTTGTGTGGAATGTTAACTAAAAGCGCAAGCAGAGGCGAGTCGATCAGCTCTATTCAACCCACCCCCGGCGCGGCTGTCATTCGTGAAAACCAGAGCCCAAATGGAACCTAACCCACACGATAGCGATTGGCCACTTTCGAAGTCCGGTCATTGTTAGGCCGCTTCGATGTCCGCCCGGGTCATTTCCAGCATTCGGGAACGAGCCTGCTGCAGCATGTCGAAAAGGGCGCAATGCAATGACCAAACCATTTTTCCGCCGAATTTTTAACCCGTCGAATATGGGATGATAGAATGATGCATGCCCTGGTGCCGTCATGGCCGAATACGTATGGCAACACGATCTAAGAGGCGAATCCGATCGGCTACGGCTGATGTCGGGGTTGCTCGACCCGTCGAGCAAATTCCATTTGCTGCAGATCGGCGTCACGACAGGTTGGCGCTGCTTGGAGATCGGCGCGGGCAACGGCTCGCTGTCACAGTGGCTCGCGCACCGCGTCGGGCCTAAAGGACATGTCGTCGCCAGTGATATGCGCACCGATCTGATGGAAGGGATCGCGGGCGGCAATCTCGAAGTTTACAAATTTGACGTCGTTCACGATGAACCGCCCGATACACGCTACGATCTCGTCGCGATTCGCGCGCTTCTACATCATCTTCCCGAACGCCGTGCGGTTGTCGGCAAAGTGGCGCGCTGGCTCAAGCCGGGCGGCTGGCTTTTTATTCAAGAACCCGATTTCTATCCTACCTCGACCGTCGAGCCGCCGACGCAAAAACGTTTTTGGGAGCAATTCATTCAATGGGCGGCGAACCATCAAATCGATTATTACGTCGGACGCAAAATTCCCGCGTGGGTGCAGTCGGAGGGCTTACTCAATATTAACTCGGAAGGCCATGCCATTCTCTACAACGGCCGCTCGGAATTCGCGGAGTGGTGGGATTATGGCATCCTTGAAGTCGCGGACAGGCTGCAAGGCGAAGGCGGCGTGTCGCGATCGACACTTGACGAGTTCTTTAAACTCTACCGCGATCCGACCTATTGGACGACCACTATTGCGTTTACGGCAACGACCGCACACGCTCAAGCGATTCGACCGAGCGAAAGACGATGAGTTGAGCGCAAGTGAACTGCTAGTCCTGATCCGATCCCAATATCTTGCCGCTTCTTGGGTCGACGAGGTGCATGCGTGCGCAGGCCGTGCAGGCCACGGCCTCGTAAGATTCAGATTCGGGCTCACTTGGATCCT
>Ga0187781_10001277_pt1 | contig 19008 bp, 17 predicted proteins | sample 0715_SJ02_MP02_2_FD_132447 | JGI IMG/M metagenome (GOLD analysis project Ga0187781, IMG submission 132447) | Tropical peat soil microbial communities from peatlands in Department of Meta, Colombia - 0715_SJ02_MP02_20_MG | ecosystem: Environmental > Terrestrial > Soil > Wetlands > Peat | place... | reverse complement strand
TCATCATGTACAGAGGCATGCCTGAGAGATCTTCGCCACCTGCCGCCAAGGTGGCGCGTTCAGGCCGCAAGCAGCGAAAACCGGGGAAGAACGGCAACGGTTTGGAAGATTTGCGCGGGATGTCGCGGTCGCTGGCGATCATCGAGCATTTGGCGGTGCGGCCCGGGCGCGTTGTCGACGTGACCCAGGAAATGGGGCTGCCTTGGGCGACCGTGCATCGCATCATCACGCAGCTCACCAAGGCCGACTTCCTGCGGCGCGATCCCGAGACCAAGCGTTATGAAATCGGTCCAGCGCTGTGGTTTGCCGGCGCGACGTACATGGCCAACCATCGCGTGCTGCGGGCCGCGATTCCTTATCTGCAAAAGCCGGAGCAGATCGAAGGCATTGCCGTGCAGCTGGCGGAACGGGTCCGCGATCAGGCGGTGGCGATCTATTCGGCGCAGCCCTATGCAACCGAGATCGCCAAGGCGCAGTACGGTTACCACTTCCCGCTGCATTGCGGCTCGAAGGGCCGTGTGTTGCTGGCTTTCGAGACGCCGGATTTCATCGAGCAATATTTGCGGCGGCCGCTGGAAAGGCTGACCGAGCTGACCATCACCGACCCGGACGTGTTGCGTAAGGATCTGGAAGAAATCCGCCAGCGCGGTTATTCGGTCACCATTGCCGACGTGCAGCCCTTTACCGGATCAATGGCGGCGCCGATCCGCGACTTCTCTGGCCGCGTGATCGCCTCGCTTTGCTTCATCGGCCGCAAGACGTTGCTGCAGAACGAGCGCAAGCGCGACGAACTGCTCGAACATCTCCTGCACGCCGCGCACCTGGCGTCGATGGATCTCGGCTGGCGGCCGGATCCGGTCAACGGCCGCAAACCGGCATCGGCTCAGCGCCGCTCCTGATAGGAGCCCTGCAGGTTCTTGAAGGTCTCGACAAGCCCGTCGACCGCCGCATCGATGAAGGCGTTGCCGGCTTCGGCGGTGGCTTTGGTCGGATCGCCGAAAATGGCGGCGTGACCGGCCGCCGGCCGCGGACGCCGCATATAGGTGCGCGTCGGATTGCTCGGTGCGACCAGGTCCCAGCCGACCGGGCCATATTTCGCGCCGGCAAGCTCGGCCATCTTCACCAGCTCCGGGCGGGTCGCGAGCTGGAACGCAGTCTCCAATTCGCAGCCGTGGCCCATGCCGCCCGCCACCGATTTGCGCATGGCGTGTATCTTTGCCGCCGCCGGTTCCCAATAGCTGACGGCCGAAACGATGAAGTCGAAGTCCTTGTCCAGTTCGTCGACCAGATGCCGGGCGACCTGGTCGTTCGCGGTGCCGCTGGGACGGTTGCCGTTCAAAATGATCAGATGATGGAATCCCTGCTTGATTAGCGCCGCGCCGATCTCAAAAATCATCGTCTGATACGTGGGAATCGACAGCGAAATCGTGCCGGGAAAGAACTCGAACGTCTTGGAGATGCCATAGGCCACCGGCGGCGCCACCACCGCATCGATCCGCTCGGCAAGCTTGAGCGCGATGTACTCGGCTTGATGGGTATCGGTATCGGTCGGCATGTGCGGGCCGTGCGCTTCGGTCGCTCCGGTCGGCAGTATGACCGGCTTGCGTTCGCCGATGATCTTGGCGATCTCCATTTGCGTCATACTCGACATCCGACGTTCCATGACGATCCCTTCGCGTTCGAGAATTTGCTGATCTGATAGAGTTCTCGTTAGGCCGATACCGCGAAAGCCCAATTTGAGTCCAGCCCTGCGCACTGGCGGTAGCAAAGGTGCAAGATTTCTCGCGGCGCGAAATTTGCAGCGTGAGAGGCGCGCATCTATCCTCCATTTAGCTGCGTGCGTTGAAGATAGGCTGCTGCGTTTCGACGAGATCATGACTCAAACGTTCGACATCGCGATCCGCCGGGCCCGCCTGCGCGGCTCCGCCGGTCGGTATGCCGACATCGGCATCAAGGACGGCCGCATCGCTGCAATTGCTCCGCGGCTCGACGGCAGCGGCGCAGCGGAAATCGATGCCCGCGGCAATCTGGTGACCGAGAGTTTCGTCAATCCGCATCTGCATCTGTGCAAGGTCTGGACGCTGCCGATGATGGAGGAGGAGGCGCTGCGCGCCTATCAGGGCGAAGGCATGGGCAAGGCGCTGTCCGGCATCGAGCTCGCCAGCAAGATCAAAGAGAAATACGCCGAGGGCTGGATCGTGGAAAACGCCCGCCGTGCGGTGGCGCTTGCGGCGTTGCACGGCAATCTGCACATCCGCGCTTTCGCCGATGTGGACGCCAAGGCGCGGCTCGAAGGCGTCAAGGCGCTGCTGCGCGTGCGCGACGAATTCCGCGGTGTCGTCGATCTGCAGGTCGTGGCCTTTGCCCAGGACGGCATCGTGCGCGAACCGGGCGCGGCGGAATTGATGCATCAAGCGATGGCGCTCGGCGCCGATGTGGTCGGCGGCATTCCGTGGATCGAATTGACCAACGACGATGCGGCGGCCCACATCCGCACCTGCTTCGACTTGGCGGCGGAATTCAACAAGGACGTCTCGATGCTGCTCGACGATGCCGGCGATCCGGATTTGCGCACGCTGGAGATGATGGCGGTCGAAGCGATCAGGCGCGGCTGGCAGGGAAGGGCGCTCGCGCATCATTGCCGCGCCATGAGCCTTTATCCTGCGCCGTATGTGCAGCGTCTCGCCCGCCTTCTGCGCACCGCAGGCGTCGCGGTGGTGACCGATCCGCATACCGGGCCGTTGCATGCGCGCGTGAAGGAATTGCGCGCGGACGGCGTTCGCGTTTGCCTCGGCCAGGACGACATTTCCGACGCTTATTACACATTCGGCCGCAACAACATGCTGGAAGTGGCGTTCCTCGCCGCGCACTTGCTCTGGATGATGACGCGGCAGGACGTCGCGGCGCTCTACGACATGATCACCGTCGAGCCGGCCAAGGCCATCAATCTTGACGGATTTGGCCTGTCGGTCGGCGCGCCGGCGAATCTCGTGGTCCTGGATCGGCCGGATGAGGTCGAGGCGCTCCGCTATCACAGCCCGCCCACCCATGTGATCAGCCACGGCAAGCCGCTCGATGCGGCGAAGATGCGGGCGATGGTTGCTGCGGGCGGCGGTGCGGCGTGATATGGAGCAAAGGACGCCGAACCTGCGGATAGGAGAGTTTTATGCGCGCTCACGCTCCCATTCTTGCTGCTGCACTTGCCCTTTCGGCGGCGGCGCCGGCCGCGGCGCAACAAACGATCAAGATCGGCGAGCTCAACAGCTACAAGAGCCAGCCGGCCTTTCTCGACCCTTATAAGAAGGGTTGGGAGATGGCGGTCGACGAGATCAATGCCGCCGGCGGCGTGCTCGGCAAGAAGCTTGAGATCGTCTCGCGCGACGATGGCGCCAACCCGGGCGACGCGGTGCGGGTCGCCGAAGAGCTGACCACCGGCGGCGACCTCAACATTCTCTGCGGCACGTTTCTCTCCAATGTCGGCCTTGCGGTCACGGAATTCGCCGGCAAGAAGAAGGTGTTCTTTCTCGCCGCCGAGCCGCTGACCGACAAGATCACCTGGGCGAACGGCAACCGCTATACCTTCCGGCTGCGACCCTCGACCTACATGCAGGTGGCGATGCTGCTGCCCGATGCGCTGGCGGCGAAGAAAAAGCGCTGGGCGCTAGTCTATCCGAATTTCGAATATGGGCAGTCGGCTGCTGCGGCCTTCAAGGAAATGATGAAGGCAAAACAGCCGGACGTGGAATTCGTCACCGAGCAGGCGTCGCCGCTCGGCAAGATCGATGCCGGTGCGGTGGCGCAGGCCATCGACGACGCCAAGCCCGATGCGATTTTCAGCGCGCTGTTCGCTGGCGACCTGAGCAAATTCGTGCGCGAGGGGACCACCCGCGGTACTTTCAAGGATCGCGTCGTGGTCGATCTGCTGGGCGGCGAGCCGGAATATCTCGATCCGCTCAAGGACGAAGCGCCCGTGGGCTGGATCGTCACCGGCTATCCGTGGAACGAGATCAATATCCCCGAGCATAAGGCTTTCTTTGCCGCTTATCAGAAGCGCTACAACGATTATCCGCGGGTCGGTTCGATCGTCGGTTATTTGATGATCAAATCGCTGGCCGCCGGCATCGCCAAGGCCGGCTCGACCGACACCGACAAGCTCGTCGAAGCCTTCGGCGGCCTGAAAGTCGACGGCCCGTTCGGCCCGTTCACGTTCCGCGCCAGCGATCATCAGGCAACGCTCGGCGCATTCGTCGGCAGGCTCGCGCTCAAGGACGGCCGCGGCACCATGATGGATTTCAAATATGTCGATGGCGCAAGCGTGCTGCCGTCCGACGCCGAGGTGAAGAAACTGCGGCCGCCGTCGGCCGATTAGAGCATGATCCGGAAAAAGCCTGCCCTCGGACTTGATCCGAGGGTGGACACCGGTTCTCCGAAAAGATCATGCTCAATCAAAAAAACAGCGATCGTGATGGAGATTCAAACAAAGCCGTCGCGCTCTAGCCCGCCGGAGGGGCGATGAACTGGGAAGGCCTAGCCTTTCAGGCGCTCGACGGTCTGGCTTCGGCATCCGGTCTGTTCTTCGTCGCGGCCGGGCTTTCTCTCATCTTCGGCGTCACCCGCATTATCAATGTGGCGCACGGCTCGCTTTACATGCTGGGCACCTATATCGCCGTCACACTGGCGACGAGGTTCGACGGCGCGCTCGGCTTTTGGGGTGGCATTGTGGCGAGCGCCATCGCCATCGGCATCATCGGCGCTCTGATTGAAATACTTCTGTTGCGGCGAATTTATTCCGCGCCGGAATTGTTTCAGCTCCTCGCCACCTTCGCGCTGTTTCTGGTCATCAATGACGCGGCACTGTGGCTATGGGGGCCGGAGGATTTGCTCGGACCGCGCGCGCCGGGCTTGCGCGGCGCCATCGAGATTCTCGGCCGGCGCATGCCGAGCTACGATGTTTTCCTGATTGCGATCGCGCCGCTGGTGCTGATCGTGCTGCATGCGGTGTTCACGCGCACACGCTTCGGCCGGCTGGTGCGCGCGGCGACCGAAGATCGGGAAATGCTCGGCGCGCTCGGGGTCAATCAGTCGGTGCTGTTTACCGCCGTTTTTGCGCTCGGATCCCTGCTCGCCGGTCTCGGCGGCGCGCTGCAGATCGCACGCGAGCCCGCCAATCTCGGCATGGATCTGACAGTGATCACCGACGCCTTTGTCGTCGTGGTGATCGGCGGCATGGGCTCGATCGTCGGCTCGTATATCGCGGCCGTGCTGGTGGCCGAGGTCAAGGCGCTGTGCATCGGCATCGGGCTTGTCAGCATTGCCGGATTTTCCGTGAATTTCTCCAAATTCACGCTGGTCGCCGAGTTTCTGGTCATGGCGATCGTGCTGATCGCCCGTCCGCAGGGCCTGCTCGGGCGTCCGCAAATCGCCGTGCGCGGCGGCGGCGCCATCGAAGCGCCGATCCGCCCGGCGTCGCCGGCGCTTGTCGTTGCCAGCGCTGTGGTGTTGCTTGTGCTCCTGTGCCTGCCGCTCATCGCCCGTTCGCAGCCGTACGCGCTGGTGCTCGGTATCGATGTGCTGATCGCAGTTCTGTTCGCCACCAGCCTGCATTTCATCATGGGGCCGGGCGGGATGCATTCTTTCGGCCATGCGGCCTATTTCGGTCTCGGCGCTTATGGCGCTGCGCTCGCCGTCAAATGGACCGCGGCGCCGATGGGTATGGCGCTGGCGCTCGCGCCCGTCGCCGCCATGCTCGGGGCGCTGCTGTTCGGCTGGTTTGCCGTGCGCTTGTCCGGCGTTTACCTCGCGATGCTCACGCTCGCCTTCGCGCAGATCGTCTGGTCGATCGTTTTTCAATGGCAGGATTTCACCGGCGGCTCAAACGGCGTGCTCGGTATCTGGCCGAGCGCTCCGTTTGACCGGCTGTCGATCTTCTTTCTTCTTACACTGGCGTTTGTTGTCATCGGCGTCCTGCTGCTGCGCCGCATCTTGTTTGCCCCGTTTGGCTATGCGATGCGCGCCGGACGCGACTCGCCTTTGCGCGCCGAGGCCATCGGCATCAACGTCAAGCGTGTGCACTGGTTCGCCTTTGCCATTGCCGGAACCGTTTGCGGCGTTGCCGGCGGTATCTTCGCCTTTGCCAAAGGCTCGATCTCGCCGGAAACCATCAGCATTGGCCGCTCGATCGATGGGCTCGTCATGGTGCTGCTTGGCGGCGTTCAGACCTTGGCCGGGCCCATCGTGGGCGCCTCGGTCTTCGCCGTGCTGCAGGACTTCGTCATGCAGCAGACCGAATATTGGCATGCGCTCTTGGGCGGCATCATTCTCGTCTTGGTGCTCGCTTTTCCCTCAGGGCTCGTCGGTGCATGCGTCGAGCTCGCTGCGCGGCGACGGAAATCGGCATGAGCGAACTCGCCGTCGCCTCGTTATCCAAAAGCTTCCGCGGCATTCGCGCCGTCGACGATGTGAGTTTTTCGCTCGGCAATGGCGAGTTTCTGGCGCTGATCGGCCCGAATGGCGCCGGCAAATCGACCTGCTTCAACACCATCAACGGCCAGCTTGCGCCCGACGGCGGCACAATCCGCTTCGACGGTCGCGATATCGCCGGCCTGCCGCCGCGCGAGATTTGCCGCCGCGGCGTTGCCCGCACCTTTCAGATCGCGGCGACCTTCGGCTCGATGACCGTGGCCGAGAATGTGCAGATGGCACTGATCGCCCACGCGCGCGAGACCTATCGGCTGTGGCGGCCGGCGGCATCGCATCATCGCGGCCGCGCGCTCAAGCTTCTGGCACAGGTCGGAATGAAGGACGCCGCCGACCGGCCGTGCAGTGAGCTCGCCTATGGCGACGTCAAACGGCTCGAGCTCGCCATCGCGCTCGCTAGCGAGCCGCGCCTCCTCCTGATGGACGAACCGACCGCCGGCATGGCGCCGCGCGAGCGCAATGACCTGATCGCGCTCGTGAAAAAGCTGGTGGTGGAGCGTGGCGTGTCGGTGCTGTTCACCGAGCACTCGATGGATGTCGTGTTCGCCTTCGCCGACCGCATCCTGGTGATGGCACGCGGCCGCCTGATCGCCGATGGCGATGCCAACACGATCCGCGCCGATCCGCTGGTACGCGAAGTCTATTTCGGCAGCGGCCGCACCTTCGAGCGGGCGGGAGCGGCCTCATGAGTGCGCCGGCGCTGGCGGCGGACAATCTCAACGCCTGGTACGGCGCTGCGCAAGTTCTCTATGACGTGAGCTTCACCATCGCGCGCGGCGAAGTGGTCGCGCTGATGGGACGAAACGGCGCCGGCAAATCGACCACGATGAAAGCTGTCATGGGATTGATGGCGCGCCGAAGCGGAATGGTCCGCGTCAACGGGCGCGATGTTTCGCGATCGAGGCCGTTCGAAATCGCCCGCCTCGGCGTCGGTTTCGTGCCGGAAGATCGCCGCATCTTCTCCGATCTCACAGTCGAGGAGAATCTGGATACCGGCCGGCAGCCGCCGCGCCGCTTTGAGGATGGTGCCGAGGCGCCGAACTGGACGCCGGAGGCGCTGTTTCAGCTCTTTCCCAATCTCGCCGAGCTTCGCGCGCGTCCCGGCGCCCGCATGAGCGGCGGCGAACAGCAAATGCTCACCATCGCCCGCACACTAATGGGCAACCCGCTGATTGTTTTGCTGGACGAGCCGTCGGAAGGAATAGCGCCGCTCATCGTCGAGGCGATCGCCGACACCATCATCACGCTGAAAAAGCGCGGCTTGTCGATCTTGTTGTCGGAGCAGAATGTCGGCTTTGCGCAGCTTGTTTCCGATCGCGCCTATATGCTGGAGAAAGGCCAGATCTGCTGGCAAGGCACCATGACTGAGCTTGCCGAGAATGCCGACATTCAGCGCGCCTATTTGACCCTGTAATCGCGGCGCGCAGAAATAATGAGATAAACACCCAAGGGGAGGACGCCATGCTCACACTCTATCACTGTCACGACGCGCGTTCTTTCCGTCCGCTGTGGACGCTGGAAGAGATGGGCCTGCCCTACGAATTGAAGATGCTGCCCTTCCCGCCGCGCGCGGCGGCGCCGGACTATCTCAACGTCAATCCGCTGGGCACGATACCGACATTCTTCGACGGCAACATGCGCATGACCGAGTCGGTGGCGATCTGCCAATATCTGGCGACCCGCTATGGCCCCTCGCCCTTGGCGGTAGAGACATCGGAGCCTGACTACGGTCCATATCTCAATTGGCTCTATTTCGGCGAGGCGACGCTGACATTCCCGCAGACGATCGTGCTGCGCTATTCGCTGCTCGAGCCGCCGGAGCGGCGATCCGAGCAAGTCGCGGACGATTATGCGCAATGGTTTCTGTCGCGCCTGCGTGGCGTCGACGCGGTTGTTTCGCGACAACCGACGATGTGTGCCGGGCGCTTCACGGTGGCCGACATTTCCGTCGGCTTCGCCCTGATGATGGCGGAGTTTCTCGGGCTGAGCGCGAAGTTTTCGCCGGCTGTTGCGGCCTATTGGCAATCGCTGAAAGAACGCGATGGCTTTCGCCGTGCCGTCGCCAAACAGGACTCCGATCCGAGCGTTCAAAGCGTGCGGAAGTTTCTCAAGGGACGCTGACGCGCGGGCCTTACGTGTGTTGCGACCATCGCGGGATGCTGCGCACCTTAACCCGCGCTTAACCCTACCGGAATCATAACAAGCGGAGGAAAAACAGTGCGGAGGCGATGATGCCTCGTTTCTTGCGGGTGCCGAGCTTGGGCGTAATTCTGGCCGCGGGCGGAATACGTGCCGCCGCGGCCGCCGATGTACTGCCGCTCCCGCCTCCGCTGCCGCCACCGCTTCCCATGCCGGTCGTGCAGGTCTTCTCCTGGACCGGCTTTTACATCGGCGGCAACGCCGGCTACGGCTGGACCAACGGGTCAGGCACCTTCACCACCCCGCTTGGCGCGGACCCCTTCACCGTCAACGGCAACGGTTTTCTTGGCGGCGCGCAAACTGGCTATAATTGGCAGATGGGCCCGGCGGTGTTCGGCGCCGAAGCCGATTTCCAGGGCACCACCGCCAGCGGGCCGCTCAGCGCAACGGCCGGCCCCACCATCAGCGCAACAGCAAAGACGCCGTGGTTCGGCACGCTGCGCGGCCGCGTCGGCTATGCGATGGATCGCGTCTTGCTCTATGTGACGGGCGGCGCGGTCTATGGCGACAGCACCTGGAACGGCACCGTTTCCTCGGTCGGCACGTTCTCCAGCTCGACGACCTTCTGGACATGGACGGCCGGGCTGGGAGCCGAGATGGCCTTCTGGGGCTGCTGGAGCGCGAAGCTTGAATACCTTTATGTCGGCACGCCGTCGACGACACCGGCGGTTCCGACCGTCACTGCGGTCAGTGGCAGTTCCAACACGAATATCATTCGCGCCGGCCTCAACTATCACTTTTAGCTGAAACTCCGCGTCAGCCCGGTGGAAGCGCGCGCGTCGAAATGAAGCCCGCGGCGCTGCGGCGCGCTACACAGGGCAACAGCGATCTTGGGCGCTCTGCTTACTCTGCCGCCCTGCGCGTCTCAAAGAAGCGGTTGGTCGGCCGCGGCAGCCCGAGATTCTCGCGCAAGGTCTTGCCTTCGTACTCGCGCCGGAACAATCCGCGCCGCTGCAATTCCGGCACCACGCGATCGACAAAGTCATCGAGGCCGCCGGGCAGATAGGGGAACATGATGGTGAAGCCGTCGCTCGCGTCGGTGTAAAGCCATTCCTCCATCTCGCTGGCGATCGATTGCGGCGTGCCGACCATGGCTAAGCCCGAATAGCCACCGAGCCTTTGCGCGAGCTGCCGAACGGTGAGCTTTTCGCGTTCCGCCATTTCGACCACGCGCTGGCGCGCGCTCTTGCTGGCGTTGCTCTCGGGGATATCGGCAGGCAGCGGCTTGTCCGGGTCGAAGCGCGAGGCGTCGTGACCGAGTGCGATCGACAGCGACGCGATGGCGTTGTCGTAATAGACCAGGCTGTCGAGCTTTGCGCGCTTGGTCCGCGCTTCTTGCACGCTGTCGCCGACCACGACGAAACAGGCCGGCATGATTTTCATGTGCTCGCGCGCGCGGCCGGCTTTCTCCATGCGGCCCTTCACGTCGGCATAGAATTCGCGGCCGGCTGCGATGTTGGCGGGCGGGGTAAAGACCGCCTCGGCGGTTTCGGCAGCAAGCTGCCGGCCGGAATCGGAGGCGCCGGCCTGAACGACCACGGGCCAGCCCTGCACCGGACGCGCGATGTTGAGCGGCCCACGAACGGATAGATACGGCCCCTTGTGATTGAGCACATGCAGCTTGTCGGGATCGAAATAGAGTCCGCTTTCCGCATTCCGGATGAAGGCGTCGTCGGCCCAGGAATCCCACAGCCCGGTGACCACGTCGTAGAACTCGCGCGCGCGGCGATAGCGCTCGCCGTGCTCCATATGGTCGTCCATGCCGAAATTCAGCGCCGCATCCGGATTGGAGGTGGTCACGATATTCCAGCCGGCGCGGCCGCCGCTCAAATGATCGAGCGAGGCAAAGCGGCGCGCGACATGATAGGGCGCGTCGAAAGTGGTCGAGCCGGTGGCGATCAGCCCGAGATGCTCGGTCACCATGGCGAGCGCCGCCAACAGCGTGAACGGCTCGAACGATGTAACCGTGTGGCTGTGCTTGAGCGCATCGAGCGGCATGTTCAGCACCGCCAGATGATCGGCCATGAAGAACGCATCGAATTTGCCGCGCTCCAATGTCTGGGCGAAGCGCTTGAGATGGCCGAGATTGAAATTGGCGTCTGGGAAAGCGCCTGGATAGCGCCAGGCGCCGGTGTGGATGGTCGTGGGGCGCATGAATGCACCGAAATGCAGCTGCCGTGACCCGCTCATTGCTTCACCCGCTTTAGCCCGGACTGCTTAAGCTGGTGAGCGAATATGGCGGCTGCAATGCTTTGCCGAAGGTGGGTTTTGTCTTTTGATGGCGCGCGCCACGCCAAATCATGCTCTGCTGTGGACGGCCGTTAGCATGCGCGCTGTGCTGGGGCACCGACCGATGGTTCGGACGGCCGCCAGAGCGGGCTTACTTCGCCAGCGCGTCGGCTCCGGCCTTGGCGACCTGCGCGTCCTGTGAGGATAGTGCGCCCGACACCCCGATCGCGCCGACGATCTTGCCGTCGACCAAGATGGGGAGGCCGCCTTCCAGCGGCGTAATGTCCTTGACCGCCAAGAGGCGCAACCCCGCGCCGCCGGCGGCGATCGCATCATCGAGCGCTTTGCTCGGCCGTTTGAAGGTGAGCGCGGTGCGCGCCTTGCCTTCGGAGGCGGCGATGGAAGCAAGCTGCGTGTTGTCGGCCTTGTGGAACATCACCAGATTGCCGCCGCTGTCGAGGATGGTGATGGCGACCTGCCAGGAATTCTTCGCCGCTTCGAGCTCGGCGGCAGCCATTGCGCGCTTGGCGTCATCGAGCGTGATCGGGGCGCCGTAAGGGGGTGTGGCAGCTTGCTGGGCACGGGCCCCTGGGGAAAACGGGCCAGCCGCCAGGGCAAAGACGACCAGTGCGCAGGCAAGCGCAAGCATCCGGGACATCTTCATCAGCTCCTTAGCATGTCGACTCAAGGCGGGGCGCGGAGCGGCACAATAAGCGGCAAACGCCTCGGGTGGAAGCGCCGGGAACGAAATGACACCGGGACGCAGCGATGCGCGGGTTCTGATCGGATCGCTGGGCGAAAACGTGATCGCAAGGCGGCTGCACAGCGGCCCCGCGCTGACTATATTTGCTCCGCCAGCCAAGGGAGACACCGATGTTCACCTTCGGAAAGAAGACCGAAATGCCGGCCGCCGCTGATGCATTGCCTGGTCGCTCATCGCCCATCCCGACTGCCCGCGCGCATTTCGTCAACGGTCATCCGCTCAAGGGGCCTCATCCGGAAGGGCTGGCGATGGCGATGTTCGGGCTTGGCTGCTTCTGGGGCGCAGAGCGCAAATTCTGGGAGCTTGGCGATGGCGTCTATGTTACCGCGGCTGGTTATGCCGGTGGCTTCACGCCGAATCCGACCTATGAGGAAGTGTGCAGCGGCCGCACCGGGCACAACGAGGTCGTGCTGGTGGTCTACGACCCGAAAAAGATCTCGTACGAGCGGCTGTTGAAAACCTTCTGGGAGAGCCACGACCCGACGCAAGGCATGCGCCAGGGCAACGACGTCGGCACGCAATACCGTTCCGGTATTTACGTGTTCTCGCCGGCGCAGCGCGCCGCTGCCGAAGCCTCGCGCGCAAGCTACGCCAAGGCGCTCTCGGCCGAAGGCCTGGGACCGGTCACGACCGAGATCCGCGATGCGCCGCCGTTCTACTTCGCGGAGGATTATCACCAGCAATATCTGGCCAAGAATCCCCATGGCTATTGCGGCCTCGGCGGCACCGGCGTGACCTGTCAGATCGGAACCGGCGTTGCCAGCGCGCCCGCCCATACCTGATGGCGTCATGGACGCGAAGGAGCAGGCCGTGACGGCGCACGGCAGCTGCCTCTGCGGCAGTGTCACGTTCGCAGTGGATTTGCCGTTCGACCGTTTTATCTACTGTCACTGTTCGCGGTGTCGGAAGGCGACGGGAACGGCCCATGCCAGCAACGCGGTGGTCAAGGCCGCCGCGCTTCACTGGCTGCAGGGAGAGGACTTGGTCGTCCGCTACGATCTTCCCACCGCGCGAAGCTTCGCCACCTCCTTCTGCCGCAGATGCGGCTCACCACTGCCGCACCTCACGCGCAGCGGCCGTGAAGCCATCGTGCCGGCGGGAACATTTGATGGCGACCTTGGGGTCAAGCCGCAGCGACATCTGCAGTGGGCTTCTCGAGCCGAATGGTATGCCGACGGAACGGAGCTGCCGAAAGAGGACTGAGCTTTCGATCCGCGCACCAGCCGGCATTGACCGCACGCACTGATTGACGGCACAGTCGCACCGTTGCTGGGCTTTGCGGGGATTCCATGCGGACAATCGAACGCGGCTTCGAGGCGGCGATTTTTCGGTCGCGCTGGCTGCTGGCACCATTCCTCATCGGTCTGGTGCTCACCATTTTCCTGCTGCTCTTCCGTTTCTTCGCGGATTTCTACGACGTCGCGGTGCGCTTGCCGACCTCAAGCTGGCACGAGCTGATCGTCGGCGTGCTCAACATGATCGACATCGTGCTGACCGCCAATCTCGTGCTGATCGTGATCTTCTCCGGTTACGAGAATTTCCTGCACAAGGTGGAAACTCACGGCCATGAGAATTGGCCCGAGGGTTTGACCTCCATCGACTTCGTCGCGCTTAAGCAGCGGGTCATGGGCTCGATCGCCGTCATCGCGGCGGTCGATGCGCTGGCCTGGTATCTCGATCTGGAAAAGAACGCCGACAGCGCGAAGCTCACGTGGGTCGCGGCGTTCCCGCTCATGTTCGTCGCCGCCATGCTCATGCTGGCGATTGCCGACCGCTTGTCGCACAACAATCAGCGGCCTTCGTAGCGGCTGCGCGGCCGGGAATTTTCCATCTGCATCGTACGGCCTTCGCCTTCGCCGGCGCCCTTCTCGCGCGTTTCGGCGAACCGGTGAGGGATTGTTAACCATAACCGGCGTTAATCCGTACCTACGATTTTGGTCAAACCGGGCCGGATTGGCGCGTATGCGGGTCGTCCATTTTCTCATTCTGGTGGCGGGCGTGGCGACCGCGGTCGCCGGATGCGCGCAGCAACCCGTCGCCTACATGACTTATCCTCCGGCTGGCGCTTATCCTCCGGCTGGCGGTTATCCGCCCGCCGGCCCCGCCTATGGGGCTGGAATCGATCATGTCGTTTACGGCACCGGTGGGCCTTATGTCCCGCCGCGCCCCGGCGTGGCCTATACCCCACCGCCGGCTCCGGTCGTGGTCGCTGGATCTGCACCCGTTGCACCGCCCGTCCCCGCCCCCGGGGTTGCCGTTGCACCGGCTCCGGCGGTCGGTGCGTCAGTGCGTTACGCTTCGGCGGCTCCTGTGCAAATGCCGGCCGCTCCCGCAACCGTCCCGCCGGCGGGTTACGCTTCGGCGGCTCCAGTAGCGGTCGCTGCACCTGCACCTGCGCCGGTGGCGGCCGCCAGGCCGGTGCGTGTTGCTTCGACAGTCCCGGTGCCAGTCCCGGCGGCTCCCATCGGAGTAGCGGCGCCGGTAGCCTACGCGCCGGTCGTTGCACCGCCCGATTACTGCCTGGATTCCGGCGATCGGCTTCGCGTTGTCGTGTTTGGTCAGGAGGGGCTGACCAACGCTTATCTGGTCGATGCTGCCGGCTTTATCGATGTGCCGCTGATCGGCCAGGTGTTGGCGCGCGGCGCGACCACCGAAGAGCTCGCCGGCCGCATCGCGGCCAAGCTGCGCAACGGCTTTATCCGCGAACCGCATGTGGCGGTCGAGATCGAAGCCTATCGGCCCTTCTTCATCCTCGGCGAGGTGACGGCGCCCGGGCAATATCCCTACGTGCCGCGCATGACCGCCGAAACGGCCGTGGCCATCGCCGGCGGCTTCACCCCGCGCGCGTTTCGCCGAAACCTGATCGTCGATCGCCCGCTTGCCGGCCGGATCGTGCGCATGTCGGTGCCGCCGAGCTTCCCGATCCGCCCGGGCGACACCGTCAACGTGCAAGAGCGCTGGTTCTAAGGGCGCTGCGGAGGCCGGCGAAGATCGGCGCCTGCTTATTTGTTCAGATTCTTTTGCAGGAAGGCGAGCGAACGCTGCCACGCGAGCTTCGCCGATGCGTCGTCGTAGCTGCCGCGTTCGTCGCAATTGAATCCGTGCTGCGCGCCGGGATAGATGTAGATATCGCAATCGCCGGCGCGTTTTTGTTTGATCATCTCGACGTCGCTCATCGGGATCGAAGCGTCTTTTTCGCCGAAATGCAGTTGCGTCGGCACCTTCGGCTTCTCGCCGGCGTTCTTGGCGATCTGGCCGCCGTAATAGCCGATGGCGGCCGACAGGCCGCTCAGCCTTGCCGCGGCGAGAAAGGCGAGACTGCCGCCCAGGCAATAGCCGATGATCGCGGTGGGGCCGCTCGTCTTCGCATCGTCGATGGCGGCCTGAAGGTCCTGCATCATCGCCGCCCAATCTGGATTGGCGACGAACTTGCGCGCATTGGCGATTTCGTCCGGCGAATAGCCGCTTTCGAAATTCGGTTGCTGCCGATCGAATATCGCGGGCGCCACGGCGGTATAGCCCTCACCGGCGAGACGGTCGCACACCGCGCGAATGTGATGATTGACGCCGAATATCTCCTGAACGACGACGATCCCGCCCTTGGGCGTTCCGCTGGGCTCGGCACGATAGGCGCCGAGCTTGAAATTGTCCGAAGCGGTGAGTGAAAAATGCTGACCCAAGATGATCCTCCTTCAACTGCAATGGCGGCCCCTCGGGGCACGCCTAGCATATACCGGCGGTCATGTCGGTTGAAATGACAGGCAGGCCGCGCTGCTTTCCGAAAAGCGAAAACCGGTTTCCGATGAGATCATGCTCGGACGATCAATCCGGGACCGGTTGGAAAATCGGCGCAAGACCGCGAAATGAAAAGGCACACCCGCGATCGTTCGTGCCCGCGGTCGTCGGCCGATACAGAGCCGCGCTAGCGCATGTCCCGGAAAAGTGGAGGCCGGTTTTCCGAAAAGGACATGCGACAGAACAAGAATCCAGCGCACATCCCGATCGGTTGAATCGGGATGTGCGCTAGCGCATGACGACGATGAAGTCGGTGCCTTCGCCGGTTTCCCCGCCGAGCCCTTGATCGGAGATTATTAGGGACGAGCCTGGGATAATCAGGTCGGAAATCCGGTCGATGATGTCTTGCGGAATGTCGATGCGGGCCAGCGCCTCTTGCGGCGTCTGCGGCGAGCGCAGAGGCGCCGGTGTCTCGGCAATTTCATCCCGGTTTCTTCCGCGGCCGAGCCTTCGCTCGATCTCTATTCGTGAAGCGTTGCCCGACATCTTGGAGCCGGCCTGCGGCTGTTCGCCGGGAAGCGACACGACATTCCAGCGGAAGTGCAATTGATCGTCCAAATAGGACAGCGCAGTGAAAACGTGCGTGCCCAGCCGCTGCTCGGGGTGATTGATGGTCACCGGCGCGCTGAACAAGGGTGTGAAGTCCTGGCGCACGTAGATCTTCTTTTCTTTGCTGCTGATGAAGATCGAGATCGGCGTCTTCGGCGCGCTGCGGGCGATTTCGGCTGGCTTGATGGGCGGTACCGGAACCGCGGGCAGCGCAACCGGTGCTGCGATCGGGGCTTCTTGCGGAGCGTCGGCTGCGCTCGACGCCGCGGCAGGTGCGGGTTCGCTCGCCGGCGCTGGGCCCGGATCGCTGATGGTCGGACGAAGGCCGTTTGCGGTGCTCGTATCGGCGGCAACAGGCGTCAACGACGGTGCGCCGTCGGCTTTGTCGGCTGGCGCGGCGGTCTCGCTCGTCGGCCGCGCAGGCTCGTGCGTCTCTTCCGCGCTTGCCGCCGGTGCGTCGCTTTTCTTGTCCTCGGGAAGGCTTTGCGCCGTCTTGATCGGCTTTTCGACACCAAGCTGCGAGGCCGTCGGAACCGACGGCGATATTTCCCTATGCACGAACAGATGCGAGTCGGTGAATTCTTCCGGCCGCAATTCAGGGCGCGCGATGATCACCCGCGCGCCGAGCCGGGTCAGGACCCACAAACGCGTCGCAAAATCGTGCGGCAGGCGCACGCAGCCATGCGAGGCGGGATGACCCAAATTGCCGCCTTCGTGCAATGCGACACCCGACCAGGTGATGCGCTGCATAAAGGGCATCGGCGCGCCGCTATAGATGTTGGAATGGTGCAGGCGGTCCTTTTGAATGATGCTGAAAACACCGACCGGTGTCGGATGTCCGGGCACGCCGGTCGCGACCAGCGCGTCGGCCACCTCGGTCCCATCGCTGTAAAGATGCAGCTTCTGCTGATCGATGGATATGATGATCTGCAGCGGCCCTTTGTGAATCTGTCCGAACGGCTCTTTGCTCGCTTGCTCGGGTGCCGGCGCCTGCGACCTAGGTTTTGCCTTGAGCTTTAATTTCGGTCTGGCCGGATACTCGTACCAGACTAAACCGTAGCCTTGAGCGGCAGCCTGCTTCACCGGGAGGGCGAACGCACAAGTGATGGCCATTGCCGTCGCGGCAGCGAGTGAGGAGGACCTGAACAGACCACTCTTACGACACACACGCCCTGGATGCGCAACGCGACCGATTTCGGTGCTCAATTTACCACCCAGCTAATGAGTAAGATTCGCAACACACAAATCTTAGTTGAGAGCCCTAGCTATCGCCACGTTTTCGCCGGGAAAACGCCGGTGTTGAGTAAATTAACTGTAACCCGCGGCAGATTTGCAACGCATCTGCCCGGCCGGGAGGTTGCACCCGACAGATTTCCGACAAGTGAATTTTGCAGCAGTTTTCGACAGTGGGATGAAAGTCAGGCTGCAGAAGGTAAATCGAAAGCTTCCGCCAACAACTCATACGAGTGCCGGCGTGCGGCGTGATCGTAAACCATAGTAGTGATCATCAGTTCATCGGCGCGCGTCGCCTCGACCAGCGCCAGCAGCCGGGCTGTGACCCGGTCGATATTGCCGACCACCACGCGTTCGCGTTGACGGGCAATGCGTTGACGGTCGACCGGTGCATATGGGTAGGCGGCAGCCTCTTCCGGCGACGCGAGCGGTACAAATTCGCCCTTGGCGCGGCGCACGAAATGCAGATCGGCGCTGGCGGCGATGCGCTCCGCCTCCGCGTCGCTGTCGGCGGCGATCGCCGCAACCGCGAGGATGGCGCGCGGCTGCGGCAGCGCTTCGGATGGTCTGAAATGCGTGCGGTAGCTCAGCATGGCGCTGGCCGCATCGTGATCGGCGAAGTGATGCGCAAAGGCAAAACCCATCCCGACCGCGGCAGCAAGCTCGGCGCTATAGCCGCTCGAGCCGAGGAGCCAGATCGGCGGCAAGGCCACGTCGGATGGCACCGCGTGCACGTTGCGGAATGGATGTTCGGGTGGAAAGCCGCCGCGCTCCAGCAGAATGAGCTCCTGGAATCGCTCGAGGAAATCGTCGCCTTCGCGCGCCTCCTGTCGGCGGCGAAGCGCGTAGGCGGTGACCGGGTCGGTGCCGGGCGCGCGGCCGAGACCGAGATCGATGCGGCCGGGAAACAAAGCTTCCAAGACTTTGAATCGTTCGGCCACCATGAGCGGGGCATGGTTCACCAGCATTACGCCGCCCGAGCCACGCGGATGTGCGACGTTGCCGCCGCGATCTGCCCGATCATGACTTCAGGCGCTGAACTGGCGATGCTGGCCAGATTATGGTGCTCGGCGAGCCAGTAGCGCGTGTAGCCGAGGCGATCCGCCAGCCGCGCCAGATCGAGCGAGTTGCGCAATGCAACCGATCCTGGGGTCGCAGTGGTGACGGGCGACAGATCAAGAACCGAAAGCGGGATCACTGAGCGCCCGTGACTCTCATTCCTTACATGCGGAACGTGGGCGTAAGCGGGCTGCAGGTCAACCCGGGGGCCTACTGGCTGCGCGCGCTGACGAATGGCCCGCCGGTCGCCGGATTGAGCTTTCTGGCTGCCGCCAAGCGTGCATGGCGCAGTCGAACCGCGCGCCTGACCGCCATTTGCTCTGGGGAGACCTGCGTGGCTTGGACACTCGATTGTCCATAGCCGTAGCTCTGGTCGATACTCTGCGCATATTGGATTTGCGGGTATTGCGCTTGTGCGTAGTAGGGGGTGGTGAAGCGCACCGCGCGCACGGCCCTGGCGGCGATGCGCGCACCGGCGACATGCACGTGCCTCGGCCTGCTGACCTCCGCCGCGGTCTGCCGGCGTTGGGCCATCGTGCCTGCGGGCTGCGCGGCGCCGACATCGGGCCGCGCTCGGGGAAGCGGCGGCTCAAGCGCGGCGTCAACGCCACCGCGTTCCGCTGTCTCGTTCGGCGTGGCGTCGGTCGGTATGCCCGCAACCGCCGCCGGCTCGGTCTCTGCGTTCGGCGCTGCATTCGTTGTCG
>Ga0187781_10001276_pt1 | contig 19019 bp, 11 predicted proteins | sample 0715_SJ02_MP02_2_FD_132447 | JGI IMG/M metagenome (GOLD analysis project Ga0187781, IMG submission 132447) | Tropical peat soil microbial communities from peatlands in Department of Meta, Colombia - 0715_SJ02_MP02_20_MG | ecosystem: Environmental > Terrestrial > Soil > Wetlands > Peat | place... | reverse complement strand
TGCTTGTAGATCGTCTTGCCCCAGCGGTCCTGGATGCGGTCGATCAGGGTCGCCTTGACGCTCTTGCCTTCGTTCGCGAGGATCGAATAGGCCGTGACCATGCGCATGAGCGTGGTCTCGCCGGCGCCGAGCGACATGGAGAGATAGGGCGCCAGGTCGTCATAGATGCCGAAGCGCTTGGCGAATTCGGCGACGATCGGCATGCCGACGTCTTTCGCCAGCCGCACCGTCATCATGTTCTTGGAGTGCACGACGCCGTAGTTTAGAGGGTGCGCGCCGGAGCCCTTGCCGCCCTCGAAGTTTTCCGGGCTCCAGACGCTGCCGTCGGCCTGCTGGATCGCGATCGGCTCGTCGAGGATTTGCGAGGAGGGCGTATAGCCGCCGTCCAGCGCCGCCGCATAGACGAACGGCTTGAACGACGAGCCCGGCTGGCGCAGCGCCTGCGTCGCGCGGTTGAACTCCGACTGCTCGAAGGAGAAGCCGCCGACCATCGAGAACACGCGGCCCGTATGCGGGTCCATGGCGACCATCGCCCCCGAGATTTCCGGAATCTGGCGCAGCCGATAGAAGCCTGGACGACCCGCCAGGGGCTCGACATAGACCACGTCGCCCGGCGAAAGCGCGCTGCGCGGGCTGCGCCCGGCCCATTTCATGCCGTCCGCCGGCAGCACGCCCGTCTCGCGCTCGCGCGCGATCTCGCCCGACTTCTCTCGCCCCGGCTGAAGCCCGATGCGCGCCTGCGCATCGCTCGTGTCGAGCACGACGGCGAGCCGCCATGGCTTCACGTCGCCGAGCGCGGGGATGGCGCCGAGCGGCGCGCCCCAGTCGGCGGAAATGTCGATGTGGTTCATGGCGCCGCGGAAGCCGTGCGCCTCGTCGAAGCGCACGAGGCCGTCGGTTAAGGCCTTGCGCGTCAGCGCCTGCATCCTCGGGTCTAGCGTCGTGCGCACCGAGAGGCCGCCTTCGTAGAGCTTCTTCTCCCCGTAGAGGTCGAGCAGCTGGCGGCGCACCTCCTCGGCGAAATAGCCGGCGACATAGGTGTTTGGCGTCAGCACGCGCGGATTGACGCCGAGCGGCTCGGCCTTGGCCTTCGCGCCTTCCTCGGGCGTGATCGCATGGTCGTCGATCATGCGCTCGATGACGTAGTTGCGGCGCGCGATGGCGGCGTCGCGATGCTGGAACGGATGATAGTTGTTCGGCCCCTTGGGGAGCCCTGCGAGATAGGCGGCCTCGGCGATGGTGAGCTCGGTCACCGACTTGTTGAAATAGTTCAGCGCGGCGGCGGCGACGCCGTAGTTGCCGAGGCCGAGATAGATCTCGTTGAGATAGAGCTCTAAGATGCGCTCCTTGGAATAGGCCGCCTCGATGCGGAACGAGACCAGCGCCTCGCGAATCTTGCGCTCGTAGGAGTGCTCGTTGCCGACGAGGAAGTTCTTGGCGACCTGCTGGGTAATGGTCGAGGCGCCCTGCACGCGGCTGCCCTGGAAGAGACGCAGCACGTTGCGGCCGATGCCCTCGGGGTCGATGCCGTTGTGGGTGTAGAAGCTCTTGTCTTCCGCGGAGATGAAGGCCTGCTTGACCAGCTGGGGAATGGCCGAGCTCGGCAGGAACAGACGGCGCTCGCGCGAATATTCGGCGAGGATCGAGCCGTCGCCGGCGTGCAGGCGCGTCGTCACCGGCGGTTCGTAGTTCTTGAGCGCGGTGGTGTCAGGCAGATCTTTCTCGAACACGAAGACGAGCGCCGCCACGGCTACGGCGCCGATCAGGAACAGAATCGTCGCGGTGGCGAAGAGGAAACCGAGAAATCTGACGATGAGCGGCATTACCCCTGTCCCTGTCGCATCTGCCGATCGCGCGCCTTGCGCCTAAGCGAGGATCGCCCTGCGGGCGTTTTATAGGGTCGATTGGCGGCTTGCCAAACAGTACTGGCTTTTGTTTGTGGTTTATTGGGGGCGAGCCGGCCCGCAGCTTGCAGCCTTCATCGGCGTTGCGCGCAACGCCCGCCGCCCCCTCTCCTAAGCAAGCGGGGAGAGGGTGAGGAGGCGCCGAGAGGTTGCCGGAACGCTCGTCGCGATGAAGCTCCAAGCATCGGGGAGGGCCCCTCACCCCAGCCCTCTCCTAAGTAAACGGGGAGAGGGAGCAGGTTGCAGCCTGCATCGAGATTACGAGCAACGCCCGCCGCCTCCCTCTCCCCGCGTGCGGGGAGAGGGTGAGGGGCGCGACAGAGAACATACGCGAACGGACTTGGCATTCCGTCTCAATCTCTTGGCCTGGCGTCTCAATCGCCAACAGCGTGCAAGCCTCGCAGGCGAATCCAGTCGTCATCAACATCGACGCCAACGTCACTCTATCGGGGCCGCTGTCGCCGATCTTCAACTCGGTGACGATCAACGCCAAGCCGACGAAGAACGCGGCGCTGACGAGCGCGGGCGCGGATCTGCGCCTTGCGGGCGGGGCGGTGCTGTTCGCGAAGTTCGACGGCGAGTTCGCGGCCCGCTCGCAAAGCTATGTCGGCAGCGCGGGGCTGCGCTACGACTGGTGAGAGCTTAACGCTGGCGGACGGAGCTCGTCGCCGCCGGATCGACCCGCGCGGCGAGGGGCGCATGCGCCCCGAAGAAGGCGGCGACGGCTTCGGCGACGCCCTCCGCCGCCTGCTCACGCCATTGCGGCGAGGTGAGATTGGCCAAATCCGCGCCGCTCGAGAGATAGCCGAGCTCCAGCAGCGCCGAGGGCGTGTCGTGCGCCTTCAGCACCTTGAAATGCGCGGAGCGGCTGGGGTTCTTGTTGAGGTCGCCGCTCTTACGCCATTTGTCGATGAGCTTTGCCGAGAAATCGCGGCTCAGGGCGCGAGTCTCGCGCCGCGCGAGCTCGAACAATATGTCGCCGACCTCTTCCGCCTCCGCCTTGCGCTCCAAGCCTGCGGCCTCGTCGGCGAGATTCTCCTTGGCGGCGATGCGCGCCGCTTCGGCGTCGGAGGCGCGCTCGGCGCCGGTGTAGATGGTCGCGCCGCGCACCGACCCGGCGCTGCTCAACGTGTCGGCGTGGATCGACAGCAGCAGCGCCGCGCCACGCTTCTGCGCGAAGCGGACCCGGTCGTCGAGCGCGACGAAAGAGTCGTCGTTTCGCGTCAGGAGCACGCGCTGCTTTCCTGCGGCCTCGATCTTCGCCTTCAGCGCCTTGGCGAACTCGAGCACGATCGTCTTCTCGACCTCGCCATGCCGGCTCAAGGCGCCGGCGTCGACGCCGCCATGGCCCGGGTCGATGACGACGAGCGGCAGGTCGGCGTCGCCGCTTGCGGCGAGCGCCTCGGGCTCCGCCGGCTTTGCGGCGGCCGCGAGCGCGGCGCGCTGGTGCGCCGCCGCGGCCTCAGCGAACTTATCCGCGCTCTCGGGCGCAAGATCGATCTCGAGCCTCGCGCCCGCCTCGCCCTTGACGCTTTCGGCGCGCGCTACGCGGGCGGGGCCCGAGAGCTCGATGACGATGCGCGCGCGGCCCGGCGCGAACTGCCCGAAGCGGAAGGATTTAATTAGCGTCGGCGCGCCTTTGCCGGCGGCGGGCGACGTCTCGCGGCCGGCCGCGGGATCGATGAGGAAGACGAGCTGCGGCAGGTCGATCACGACGCGCGGGCCATCGGCGACGAAAGCCTCGGCCTTGACCGGCGCCGAGAGCTCGAAGGCGAGGCGCGTCTCGGCGCCGCGCGGCTCGACGCGCGCGGCGATGGCGGCGACCGGCGGCCCGACGGGCGCCTGCGCGAATGCGGGCCCAGCCAGGGCGAGACCGAGCGTCAGGGCGGCGGCGCAGAGCAGGCGAAGGCGCAAAGGGCGTTCTCTCCAAAATCTCGGCGACGCCTCCGCCGGCCGCGGCGAATCCAGCTTGCGCCCCCCTTGGTTAACCTAGCGTTGGCGAGCCTCGCAACTATGCCGCGATGGGCTGTCCCCGCCGCCGTGGCGCTCGCGAGACGGCGCGCGGGCCTGCCCGGCCAGCGCTGCGTTCTCCGCGCAGCTTAGACGATCAAAGATACGAATATTAAAGTAAACAAAATAATTTCACCTAGAATTTTCGGAGAGACTGGAGACAACCCGGGCGCAAAGAATCCGATTCAGGCTTCTTAAACGACTCGCCTGGAAATGTCTAATGTGTACGCATCTCTCGGGAAGCGCCTCTCAAGCTGGAGTCACCATGTTCGCTGCGCCTACGCGACGGCGCGCCGCCGCAAAGCTGAGGGCGGCGCTCGCTCGAATCCTGTCGGATGCGGGCGGCGCGGTCGCCATCGAATTTGGCTTCGTCGCGCCCGCGCTCCTCTTCACGATGATCGCCATCTTCCAGATTGGCTACACTTATTTCGGCCTAGCCGGCCTCGACGCCGCCTCGCGTGCGGGCGCGCGCGCCATCATGACGGGCTCCGTTCAGCAGGCGGGGATGACGTCAGCGCAATTCATATCGAACGTCATCTGTCCGAACCTGCCCTCGACGATGCGGTGCAGCAGCGTCGTGGTGAATGTGTCCGTGGTGCTCTCAAACCCAACGCCGCTCGGCTTGACGAGCTCCACGACCGCCGCGTCCTTACCGGCGGCGGCCGAGCCCACGAACTACTACAACTATGTGGCGAGCAACGATTCCGGCTTGATCTTTCCGTCGACGACGCAGGCCTCGGACACATTTTGTCCAGGCTTCGCCGGCGACATCGTGATGGTCCAGGTCCTTTATCCGGCGCCGCTGTTCACGAGAATTCTCAACTCGGCGAACGCTTCCTCTCTTTGGGAGATGAGCACATCGACATTCATGAACGAGCCTTTCGGCGGCGCGCAAGCTTACACGGGATGTTGACCATGGCTTCTCTATTCTCGAGAGGGACGCTCTTCTTCCGGGACCGTCGCGCCACGGCGCTCGTCGAATTCGCGTGGCTCTGGCCAATCCTCGTGCTGACGATGTACGGCGCCTACAACCTCTCGCTCGCGGCCACAGCCGCGCGGCAGCTGTCGCGCCTTTCGGACGATATCGCGCAGATGATCGTCACGCTCCCGGCGTCGCAGTCGCCCTGGTGCACGACCGCCACCGCGAACGTGAGCTGCGCGGCGCTCGAGGACTACAATCTCTTGTACGCCCACGACAGCGCCATGGTCGAGTTTCCGCAGCTGCTTCGAGACTCGGGCTCCAACTGGGGCACAGACATCAGCATCTCGATTGCCGGCGTCGTGTTCGCGCCCACCAGCACGTCCTGCATCGGCTCGGGCAGCTCCAGCTGCTATGCGGCTTACGTCAACTGGTATGCGCAAAACGGAGCCGGCGCCGGGACGCGGACCTGCGCCACGGTCTTCGCGGCGACCGCGGACACTTCGCCGCAAAGCGCGACGACGCTGCCGTCTGATCTCTTCGACCCCGTGCCAATTCCCTCGAGCACGACCGGCAATCCATCCTCGACCTACGCGCAGCCGCTGTTCGAGATCGTCGTCGACGTGAGCTACACCTGGAGGCCGAGCGGGTGGAGATCGACCCTCGGCTGGCTGCCGAGCCTCACCATCACCAGGACAAGCTATCTGAGTCCGCGTTACGTGTCGCAGATCGTCTACAAGGGCGCCGGCAATTATGGAAAGGCCTGCCCGCAGCCCGCCGCCTGGCCGACGGGGGTCGGAGCCCCGGCCTGGCCAAGCTGAGCCTTTTGAAACGAGTGGGAAGCGAGAGCAACCGGAAGACTGAGAGCAATGACGATGACCGCGAAGCTTTTCGCCCGCATCCGCCAATTCGCCGAGGATCGACGGGCCAATGTGATGATCCTTGTCGGCCTCGCCTTGCTGCCGCTGCTCGGCATCACCGCGCTCGCCGTCGACTACAGCCAGAGCCTTGCGGTCAAGGCGAGGCTTGACGCTGCGGCCGACGCCGCGACGATCGCCGGCATCACCGCCACGCAAACCTATATTGAGAACTACACCGGGACCGGCAGCGTCGACAGCCAGGCCGTCGCCGCCGGGAACGCGGCGGCGCAGGCCCAGTTCAAATCCAACGCCGGCCATTTCGGAAGCGGCGTTCAAATGATTGCGAGCTCCGCGGCTCCGTACAGCGGGAACTATGTGGCCGTCTCCGGCGCGTCGATCACCGGAAGCGTCTCATATTCGTATAACAATCCGACGCTGCTCGCGAAGCTGATCGGCCATTCGAGCGTCACGATCGCCAACACGTCGACGTCGTCGCTGACCATGGCCAAATACCTCAACTTCTACATCATGGTGGACGTGTCCGGCTCCATGGCGATCCCGTCGACCGCAAGCGAGATCAATCGGCTCGCGACATACCTGTCGACGAACTATACCTATTATAACGGGAACAAGACGAACTATTTTCTGGACTACACGAACGCCATTCCGTCTGAGGGCTTTCCGGGCTATCCAAACGGCTGCATCCTCGCGTGCCATTTCACGGCTTACGACGCCTGCGCAATCCCCAACCCGTCGAACCCGAACAACAGCGCGGTGTCCGTGCCGTGCCAAGGCTACAACGTCAGCCGCAACGGCGGCAACTCCAGCAATCCGTCTGTGGACACCGTGGCTCCCTATTATTGTCAAACCCCCGGAACCTCGGCCTGCATTCAGCTGCGCGTCGACGCGGTGGCCTATGCGGTCCAGCAGCTGCTGACGACCGCGCAGAGCACGGCCACGCTGCCCAACCAGTTCGGCGTCGGCCTCTATCCGTTCATCGCCTACATGGACGTTCTTCAGCCGCTCACGACCAACCTTTCGACGGTCAGCTCGTCGGCGGCGGGCCTGACCCAGCTGCTCGACAACGGCGTCGGCGACGCGACCTTCAAGGCGCCCAACGGCGCCACCATCGAACTCGGGTCGGGCGGCACGCATTTCGAAAACGCCCTCACCCTCGTCGCCAAGTCCTCCGGCGCCAACATCATTCCAAGCAGCATGATCGGGAGCGGATTGTCGTCAGGCTCTCCCCTGCCGTTCGTGTTCTTGATCACGGATGGAGCCCAGGATTACCAGTATCAGCACGGCAACGCCGACTGGACGGGCAGCAATAACGCGCAGGTCATGGAATATCCGGGCTCGCCGGCCCCGAGCTTCAACGGCGTCAGCTATTGGGCTGCGCCGGGCGCGACGGACGCCCAATGCAACGCGATCAAGAACCAGGGAATCACGCTCGCGATTCTCTACATTCCCTATGTCGCGATCCCGAACCCGACGACAGTCTGGAACGACGAGGACGGCGCCGCCAACAACAACATTCAGTACATTCCGACCAGCCTGCAATCTTGCGCGTCTCCCGGCTTCTACTTCGAGGCCAGCAGCCCGACCGCCATCGCCCAAGCGCTGCAGCAAATGTTTTTCCAAGCGGTCCAGTCGGCTCACATCACTCATTGAGGTCGGCCGACAAGGAGACCGCGGCGGCGCCAGGTTTCGATCCGACGAGCTCTATCGGCGCGTTCCTCGTGTCCTCCGCGTCTTTGTGGTGATTTTTCACCACAAAGACGCGGAGGACACGAAGGGGCGCCGCTTCATATGCGCCGGCGGTCGCTCCTAAAAGTTGTTGTATGCGAAGCGTAATCGCTGAGGTTGAAAAAATTCATCGGCGCAAGAAGAAAAGTTAAGGTAAGCAAGACTTTGTGACGCAAACCGCAGAAAATATTGCGACTGTCGCGGAGTTTAGACATTTAGTTCAGTGTTTGTCAACAAGTTGAGACGAAATGTTGCGGCGTGTGCACATTCGTGCCGCGCCTTTCGATTTGCAATCGAATTTACGCTGGAGTCACCATGCGCCCGGTTCCCAGGCAACGGCTGACACTCGCGAGGTCGAAGTCGACGCTCGCTCGCTTCGCGTCCGAGAAGCGCGGGGCGGTCGCCCTCGAGTTCGGCTTGGTCGCAATCCCGTTCTTCTTCACGCTCGTCGCCATCTTCCAGGTCGGCTTCAACTATTACCAGATGGCCTGCCTGGACAGCGCCGCCCATGCCGGCAGCCGCGCCGTCATGACGGGCATCGTGCAGCAGAACGGCCTCTCGGTCGCGCAGTTCGTTCAGCAATACATCTGCCCCTCGCTGCAGGCGCCCATGTCCTGCTCGAGCGTCGTGGTGAACGTGGCGGTCGTGCTCCCGGCGGCGACCGCGACGACCGCTGTGGGAATGCCGGCCAGCCCGATTCCCGCCGTGAGCCCTTCCGCCTATTGGAGCAATTTCGTCAATGGCGCGGGCACAGGCCTCGTCGTTCCGTCGACGACGCAGTCCTCGAACACATTTTGTCCCGGCAACCCCGGCGACTTCGTCGTCGTGCAGGTCCTCTATCCCGTTCCCTTCTTCAGCAGAATCCTCAACCCGTCGGGCGCTGGCTCGCAATGGGAAATGAACACGGCCACGTTCGTCAACGAGCCCTATCCGAACCCGCAAACCTATGCAGGCTGTTCATGAGCGACCGCTTCAGATGGGCGAGGGGCTTCGCCGCAAATCGCCGCGGCGTGGCGATCGTCGAGTTCGCCTTGGTGTTTCCGGTGGCGGTGCTCGTGGCCTACGCCGCCTTCAACCTTTCGCGTCTCGCTAATGCGGAACGCGAATTGGCGCATCTTTCCGACGACATCGCGCAGATGATCGTCGAAACGCAAGCGCCATACACGACACAGTCGAACAGCGTCGCCTATTGTCAGGCGACGGCGCCCACGACTTGCGGCGCGCTCTACGACTACGCTCTGAAATACATCTACGACAGCGCCATGGTCGAGTTTCCTGATATTTTGACCGACCCCAACGGCGTTTCGAACCAGGCCATAAAGGCGCCCAGCTCGGGCGGGACCTTGTCGATCTCGATGACTGGGGTGGTCTTCGCCTACACGCCCTCCGCCGCGACCTGCGGCGCGACCCCGAGCGTCGCCAACGCGGGCTGCTATACCGGCTATGTCGTTTGGACGAGCGGCGCGGCGACGCGGCCCTGCAGCACGGCCTATCTGCTCACCGCCTCATATTCCACGCCGACGCCGAGCCAGCTGCCGCCGGCGCTGTTCACGACCGTCGCCAACCCGAACAGCGCGAGCGCCTTGCCGCCGCTGTTCGCGGTCGTCGTGGATGTCGTCTACACCTTCAAGCCGTTGCTCTCCGGGGGGAGCATGTTCGACATCGTTCCGCCGGTGACGATCAAGCGCTCGACCTTCCTGAACCCGCGTTACGTCAGCCAGATCTCCTACTTTGGCGCGGGCAACGCCACCGCGAACAACTATGGAGCGGGAACCTACGGCACGGCCTGCGCCATGCCGGGCGGTTGGCCGTCCGGCCTCTCCGCATGGCCGCACTAATCTCCTCTTCCTCGATCAAGCTAGCCAGCATCAGAGCATCGACCATGAATCTTCCATCCTTCTCCGGTCTCCGCGCCTTTGCCGCCGACCGCAAGGCGAACGTGCTGATCATCTTTGCGCTCGCGCTTTTGCCCCTGCTTGGGATCACGGGGATCGCCGTGACCTATAGCCAGGGTCTCGCGATCAAGGCGAGGCTCGACACCGCCGCCGATGCGGCCGCGATCGCCGGCATCACCGCGGCGAGAAACTACCTGCAAACTTACAGCGGCAGCAGCAACGTCGTCTCGCAAGCGATCACCGCGGCGCAAACGGCGGCGCAAGCGCAATTCACCGCCAACACGGGCACACTGAACGTCGCAACGCCGACGATGAGCTTCACCGTCAACGGCGGCAATATCAGCGGCTCGGTCGCCTACAGCTACACCTTTCCGACCCAGTTGACGAGCCTTCTCGGACGGCCGAACGTGACGATCGGGAACACTGCGACCTCGACGCTGACGGCCAAGACCTACGCCCAAGTATACATCATTCTGGACAATTCCGAATCGATGGGCATCGGCGCGACCTGGTCCGACCAATGCGCCCTTTACAACATGCTGGCGAACTACAACCTCCAGCCGGGGGACCAGGCCGGAAGCTGCACCAACTCGTCTTCCGCCACGACCGAGTCTGGATATGGTCAGATGGACGTCCGCTATCCTGGAGGCAGCCAGCCAGCCGCTTTGGGCTGCGTGCTCGCCTGCCACACCGCCTCGCAGTATATCCAGGTCACCTCCGGCCACAGCACCAGCTGGCAGAGCGTCAGCGTGGACACCGAGCAGCTTGCTCGCTGCGCGTCCAGTCCAAGCATCACGCTGCGGCTCGACGTGGCGAAGCAGGCGATCATCGACGCGATCAATATTCTTCCCACTGACGGCAGCGTCGAGGTCTCCGTCTTCCGGATGAGCGACGCCCTCGATCTCGTGATCGGGCCGACCTCCAACTTCGCCGCCGTCAAGACCGCGGTCGTCGGGACCGGCGCGGTTTGCCCCGCGCCGACTCCGGGGCAGACGCAGACATCCTTGTCCGCGCTCACGACGCAGACCGGCATCCAGCTTGGCTCCGCCTACACGACGAACAGCACCTCCGCCGGTTCATCCGGAAATCCGCCCAACAGCGTTCTTCCGTCCGGCGTCAGCGCCGGCATGACCGAGGGCGGCACCAATATCACCGGCTCGCTCTCGGCCCTCGCACAATATATGCCCTCCGGCGGGAACGGCTGGTCGCAAAGCAGTCCGCTCCGCTATCTCGTGCTCGTGACGGATTCGGTGGAGGACAGCGTGCTCGGGGCCTTCACCCTTCCGTCGCTGCCGCTGACCCGCAGCTCCTTCGCGGGCTATTTTAACCCCGGCAGCAGCGTCAATTGGCCGATCGGCGAAATGAACCCGAGCGCCTGCTCGACCTTCACCAAGCCCACGACCTCAGGCGGCTTGGGCTATCAGCTCTACACGCTTTACGTGAATTATGTGGTCCCCCCGCAGAATTCGACCGGCACGGCGTCGCAGTACAGCAGCCAGGGACCGAACGTCACGGCCGCCTTCGAGACCCCCTACCACGACGACAGCTTCCCGACCATGTTCAGCTATATCGGGGCCAATCTGATCCCGCCCGCAGTTACGCCATTGACGAGCTGCGCCAACACGCCGAGCGACGCCTTCTCGGCGAACTCGCCGCAGCAGATTGAGACGGCCATGCAGCAGATTTTCCAGGCGATCATCCAGAGCCAGGCGCGTCTGACCTATTAGGGCGCTCGCATTCCGCAACGAGGACGGGGGCGCAGTCTTTGCGCCTCCGCTTCTTCGCCGCCCGCCGCAACTTGCGGCGGGCGTCGGAAATGGTTATGTAGAGCGCAGGCTCCTTCAAGCGGGGTGGGCGACGCGCAAATTGCGCCATGGCCGCGTTCGAGGCCAACACGCCGCAGCTTGAGAACAGCCGGATGCGTCGTCCGCGCGCCAGGGAGCGCCGGATCGGACAGAGGGGTTGCGCAAGATCGCGGCCCCAAGAGGTTTTTGAGGACGAGGTCCAGCCCATTGGCTAAGTCTAAGCTTGTGGCGAATGGTTTCCTGCCTTCTTCACTCCCGCGCTCGACGCGCGGGGCGGGAGGCGCGGGGTGTCGTTGTGCGGCTCGTCCTTATGCTCCTTCGTTCCCCGCGTCTCATGCGCGGGCGAATCGTCTGTCTCCCGGCCGCTGCGGCGGCGCGCGCGCGCGAAGCGTCGCACCCTCCCCTTTACCTCCAGATGCACGCGTTGTCGTCGTGCGGCTCCGCAGACTGATCGTCCTCAGGCTTGTCAGGCCTTTGAGGACGGAAGGGGCCGCGCCGGACGCAACGCGCCGAAGAGTCTCAAATGGCCAACAAGATGCTTATAGACGCCTCCCACCCGGAAGAAACCCGGGTCGTGGTGCTGCGTGGTAACAAAGTCCAGGAATTCGATTTCGAGGCCGCCGACAAGAAGCCGCTGCGGGGAAATATCTACCTCGCCAAGGTGATTCGCGTCGAGCCGTCGCTGCAGGCGGCCTTCGTCGAATATGGCGGCAATCGCCACGGCTTTCTGGCCTTTTCCGAAATCCATCCCGACTATTACCAGATTCCCGTCGCCGACCGGCTCGCGCTGCTCGAGGAAGAGCGCCGCGCCCATGCGCAGGACGAGGAAGACGAGCGTCATCAGGGCCCGCAGCAGCAAAGTCGCGGACGCAGGTCGCGGCGCCGTCATGGCGAGAGCGCCGAGAAGCGCGCCGCCTTTGCGCGCGACGTGAAGGTCGGACCGGCGCCTGAAGAGGGCGAGGAGGGCGTTCCGGCGCACGAGCTTTCCGCCGAAGCGCCCGCATGGTCCCCCCAGACCGAGCTCGGGACGGACGAAGCGCATGCGCCCGAGGAGGCGCGAGCGATCGAAGCCGGCGAGGCGGCGGCGCCCGTGGAGGCCGCGGCCGAGACGCCTGCGTCTGAAGCTTTCGTGGCGGAGGCTAAGGCCGAGGCCCTTGGAGGCGAGGAGCCGGCGGCGGAGGAGGCGCCTGGGGCCGAGGCCTTGCCGCACGAGACGATCTCCGTCGATCCTGAGGGTCTTTCGGTGGTGGAGGTCGGCGGCCCCGAGGCGGAAGCCGAGATCGAGCGGGATCACGAAGCCAAGGCGCGCCGCCAGGACGAGCGCGACGAAGCCGCGGAGCGCCGGCGGGAAGAGGCGCGCCAGCAGCCCGGCGCCGAGGACGAGGACGAGGAAGAAGAGGACGAGGAGCTCGACGACGAGGCCAATCACGTCGAGCATGTCGGCGGCGACGCCATGGAGGAGGTTCCCTACCACCTCTCGCGTCCGCGCCGGCAATACAAGATCCAGGAGGTCATCAAGCGCCGCCAGGTGCTGCTCGTGCAGGTCGTCAAGGAGGAGCGCGGCAACAAGGGCGCCGCGCTCACGACCTATCTCTCGCTCGCCGGCCGGTTCTCGGTGCTGATGCCGAACACGGCGCGCGGCGGCGGCATCTCGCGCAAGATCACCGACGGCGCCGACCGCAAGCGCCTCAAGGAGATCGTGCATGATCTCGAGGTGCCGGAGGGCATGGGCGTCATCCTGCGCACCGCCGGGGCGACGCGCACCAAGGCCGAGGTTAAGCGCGACTTCGAGTATCTGCTGCGCATGTGGGAGAGCGTGCGAGAGCTGACGCTGCGCTCCAGCGCGCCGATGCTCGTCTATGAGGAGGGCTCGCTGATCAAGCGCGCCATCCGCGATCTCTACGGACACGACATCGACGAGGTCATCGTCTCGGGCGAGGCCGCCTATCACGAGGCGCACGACTTCATGCGCATGCTGATGCCGAGCCACGCGCGCGCCGTGAAGCTCTACAAGGAGCCGGCGCCGATCTTCGCCGAGGCCGGCGTCGAGGCGCAGCTCGACGCGATGTTCTCGAATCAGGTGACGCTGAAATCGGGCGGCTATCTGGTCATCAACCAGACCGAGGCGCTGGTCGCCATCGATGTGAACTCGGGCCGCTCGACGCGCGAGCACAATATCGAGGACACCGCGCTTCGCACCAATCTCGAGGCCGCGGACGAGGTCGCGCGCCAGCTGCGCCTGCGCGATCTCGCCGGCCTCATCGTCGTCGACCTCATCGACATGGAGGAGAGCCGCAACAACCGCGCGGTCGAGCGGCGCATCAAGGACGCGCTGAAGAACGACCGCGCGCGCATCCAGGTCGGCCGCATCTCGCATTTCGGCCTGCTGGAGATGTCGCGCCAGCGCATGCGCGCCGGCGTCGTCGAAGGCTCGACCTCGCCCTGTCAGCACTGCGCCGGCGCCGGCTCTGTCCGCTCGACGGCCTCGATCGCGCTGCATGTGCTGCGCGTGCTGGAAGAGGCGCTGGTCAAGAGCAATGCGCACGACCTCACGCTGCGCACGCGCACGGCGGCGGCGCTCTATATCCTAAATCAGAAGCGGCAGCATTTGCAGAATCTGGAGCAGCGCTTCGGCGTTCATCTGACGGTCACCGCGGACGACTCGCTCACGGGCGCGAGCTATCACGCGCTGGAGCGCGGCGAGCCGGCCTTCGGTCAGCGCGTTCAGCCGGCGCAGCATCTGCGCGTCGACTCGCTCGCCGTCGAGCCGCTGGCCGAGGAGCCGGTCGAGGCCGCGGGGGAGGGCGAGCCGCCGGCAGTTTCGGGGCGCGATCAGCGCGGGCGCGGGGGGGCCGGCCAGCGACGTCCGTTCGAACGTCCCGTCCAGGCGCGGCGCGCTTTGGAGGCGGAGGGCGAGGGCGAGCAGGAGCCGAGCGTCGAGGGCGAGGAGGAGCCCGCCGAGGCCGGTCGGTCCTCGCGCCGGCGCCGTCGGCGCCGCGGTCGCGGCGGCGGGCTCAATGGCGAGTTGGCGCAGCCGGGCGCCGACCAGCCGAGCGACGAAGGCCTGGCCTTCATGGCTCATATCGAGGGCACGCCGGCGGCTGTCGATCATGGCCGCCGGCCCGAGCGCGAGGGCCGCGGTCGCGGCCGGTCGCGCGGGCCGGGGCGCTGGACGCGCTCGACGCCGCTGCCGCCGGAATTTCGCGAACAGGGGCTGTTTCCCGCCGACGAGAGCGTGGGCGAGACCGCCGTCTCGCTGAAAGAGGCGCATGTGCCGTGGGTCGAAGCTCCCCGAGAGGCGGCGATCGCAGCTCTGGCTGCGGCGGAGACGCCGCCTGAGGCGATCGTGGAAGCGGCCGCCGTCGTCGAGACGGCCTCGGAATCCTTCGTCGAGGCTCCGCCGCCGCCCGAACCCGCGAGCGAGCCGGCCTCGGTCGAGATTTCGGCAGAGGCGGCGCAGAAGCTCGGCGAGGTGGTCATCACGCAGCCCGATCCGACGCGACCGAAAAAGGGCGGCTGGTGGCAGCGCGCCAAAGCCGGGTTTGGCGGGTCGTGATGGGCGCGTCACGGGAGCCGCCCCTTTTCCCACAGAGCGGGAGAAGGCGCCGCCCAGCGCCCGATCTTGCCTTGGTTCCTATGGTTGCTTTGCGACCCACGCGCTGATGCGCTCCAGTCCCAGCGCCACTTCGGCTTCTGGCCCCGCATAGGAGAGCCGCAGCGTCCCCTTGCCGCGCGTGCGGTCGAAGTCGACGCCGGGCGTCGCCGCGACGCCCGCCTCATGCAAAAGCCTCGCGCAGAACGTCGCGGAGTCCTGCGTCAGATGCGACACGTCGGCGTAGATGTAAAAGGCGCCGTCTGGCGGCGCGAATTTCGCCAGGCCCAGGCGCGGCAGGCTCTCAAGGAGCAGCGCGCGGTTGCGGGCATAACCTTCTTTGATCGCCTCCAGCTCTTCGGTCGCGTCGAAGGCCTTGAGCGCCGCCTGTTGCGAGATCGTCGGCGCGCAGATCGAGAGCGACTGCTGCAGCCGCTCCGTCGCGCGCAAGAGCCGTTCCGGCGCGATCGCCCAGCCGAGACGCCAGCCGGTCATTGCGTAATATTTGGAAAAGGAGCTGACGACGACCGCGTTCTCCGAGAAGGCGAGCGCGGTTTCGGCGCGCGGGCCATATTCGAGGCGGTGATAAATCTCGTCGCTGATGAGCGCGACGCCGGCGTCTTCGCAGAAGGCGCAGATCTTTCGCAGCTCGTCAGGCGCGATGATCGATCCCGTCGGATTGGCGGGACTCATGATGAGCAGGCCGTCGAGGCGTCTTTGCCGATGCGTGGCTTCGACCGCCGCTGCGGTCAACGTGAAGCCCGTCTCCTCGCCAATGTCGAGCGCTGAGAAATCGAGCCCCAGCGCATGCAGGATGTTGGGGTAGGCCGGATAGCCTGGATTGGCGAGGCCGATGCAGGCGCCCGCGTCGAAGACTGAGAGAAACGCCAGCACGAAGGCGCCTGACGATCCTGTCGTCACGAGCACGCGCTCCGGCGCGAGGGCGACACCGTAATAATCCGCGTAATGGCGGGCGATGCGCCGGCGCAGGGCGAGATCGCCGGCGGCCTCGCCATAGCCGAGCGCGCCGCTTTGCAATGCCGCCGCGGCCGCCTCGCGCACGAGACGCGGGGCCGGCGCGCCGGGCTCGCCGAGCTCCATATGCACGATGCGCCGGCCCTCGGCCTCGAGGCGCTTGGCGTCGCGCAGCACGTCCATCGCCATGAAGGGCGCGACGGCGGCGCGGCGAGAAGCGTTGGGGGAGGAACGGCTCATGGCCGGGGCGTTCTCTCTCACTTCGAACGCAGGGTCAAATCCGGCTCGCCGACGCACGGCTGAGGTCCGCGGCAATCAATTGTCCATGCTAAGAGGTCCGCCCCCGCGCCTTTCCCGGGGACGGACCGATCTTGCGCTACTGAGCCGCTGTTTAGGGATTCTTTTGCTGAGCTGCTCCGAAGAGCTCGTTCATGACGAGCGACGTCTGATCGCAAGCGTGGTTCAAGCACGGAAGCCCGAAGCCCGCCTCGAGCGTGCGCAGCAAGGAGAAGTGATCGTAAGGCGCCGAGCTCTTGACCCCGTTCGCGGCATAGTTCGTCTCTGAAAGGAAGACGACTTGGTTCGCGGCGTTCGAGTAGTCGTTCTCGTCCCAGGTCACGATGATCGCGTTGCGGCCGATGGCCCATGCCGGCGAGTTCTTGATTCCCGTGACGATCTTGGCGACCTCGGCGTCGCCTTCGGCCATCAGAAGGGCGCCTTCGGCCCCGCTCTCGGTGTTGCTGGCGCAGATCGCCGGGCCGCCGGAGACGGAGCCATGCATGTCGTGACACTGGTTTGGCACGATGAAGGCGAAATTCGGCGTTCTTTCTGGATGTTGGAGGTCGGCCCACAGGCCGCTCGGCCCGTCGAAATCCTGGATCCGATCGAGGCTCAGAGCGGGGTTGGCGCCGGTCTCGACGTTCAGGAAATAAGCGAAGGGATTGTGCTTGACCGCGTAAAGCTTTTGGATCGCGTTGACAGGGCTGGTGGCGAACGGGCTGGTGCTGAGATTCGAGAACTCGCCGTCGGAATAGTTCACCCCCGAAACGCCCGGGGCGACGGCCGGCAGGCTCTCCTGATAGCTCTTCCAGCTCAGGCCTTTGCTCACGAGCTGGTCCGCAATCGACTTCGGCGTGAAATAGGCCGCGTTGTAATTATAGAGCGCACAGTTATTCGCGGTAGACGAACCAGTTATGGTGATTTGGCCGTTGCACTGGCTGGAAGAGGTGGCTGTGGCGACGACCGGGTTGTCGGTCGTTCCCGCCGCGGAGCTCGCGGAGATCGGCGTGAAGGGGTGACTGCAGCCGCTTGAGGGTTCATTGTCGACGCAGCCGGTGCCGGGCCAGTTCGGCCAGTAGTCGCCGGTGAGGCCGAAGTTCGAGCCGCCGACGATCTCCAGGTAATTCGGCGCGCTCGGATGGCCGACCGCGAAATAGTTCGTCGCCTGGTTCGCGACCTGCGCATAGGCGTTGATGAACGGCGCGTTTGGGTTTTTGAGAATGAAGGTGTCGAGCTGGTTCTCCATGATGATGAAGAAGACGTGATCGAAATGGCCGAACTTGCTCTCAGGAACATTGGTTTCGACGGCGTTCGCCGGGACGGCGGACAGGCCGATGAGAGAAAGCGTCGCGGATTTTAGGACGTTGACGCACCAGGACTTCATGTATGCCCCCATTCTTGGTTTCCGCCTGGTTAAGGCGTTCGGGGGGTGACATGCCCGGCCAAGATGAAGCCTTGGAAACAGTTCTGTGAAGAATTTTTAAAGCCGCGGAGGCGCGCGAGGAAACCAATTGTTTTGCGTCAGCAAAATTGAAGGGGTAGGTGTCCCCCCTTTCTTTAGTGCTCTTCGCGCCTTTGTGGTTGAACTTCACCACGAAGGCGCAAAGAACCACGAAGGATCCGCCTTCACCCTCCCACCGCGCGCGTGGCCGTGTCCAGCCATGCGCGGGTCGTCTCGTCGACGAGCGGCGACAGCACTTCGCGCACGCGCGCGTGATAGGCGTCGAGCCAGGCGGTCTCTTCCCGTGTCATGAGCGACGGCTCGACGCAATTCAGATCGAACGGCGCGAGGGTGATGGTCTCGAAGCCGCGCATCTCGCGCTCCGCGCCCGCAATCTCGCGCGGCTCGACGACGACCAAATTTTCCAGCCGTATCCCGTATTCGCCCACGCGGTAATAGCCTGGCTCGTTCGAGAGGATCATGCCCGGCTCGAGCGCCGTCTCGCCCGTCTTGCTGATGCGCTGCGGTCCCTCGTGCACGCTAAGATAGGCGCCGACGCCGTGGCCGACGCCGTGATCGAAGTCGAGTCCGGCCTCCCACAGCGCGCGGCGCGCGAAGCCGTCGAGCTGCGCCCCCGTCGCGCCCTTCGGAAACACCGCGCGCGCGATGGCGATGTGCCCCTTGAGCACGCGCGTGAAATGGTCGCGAAACTGCGTCGACGCTGGACCGACCGCGAGCGTGCGCGTCACGTCGGTGGTGCCGTCGAGATATTGCGCGCCGGAATCGATGAGATAGACGCCCGCCGCGATCTTCAGATTGCTGCCTCTCGTCACGCGATAATGCGGGATCGCCGCATGCGCGCCGAAGGCCGAGATCGTCGGAAAGGAGATGTCGCGCAGGAGCCCCGTGTCGCGGCGGAAGCTCTCGATGGCTTGGGCCGCCGTGATTTCGGTCAGCTCGCCTTTCGGCGCTTCACGCGCGAACCAGGCGAGAAAGCGTGTGAGCGCCGCGCCGTCCCTGACATGCGCCGCGCGCGCGCCTGCAAGCTCCGTCGCATTCTTTCTGGCCTTCGGCAGCGCCGCGGGGTCCTCGCCAAGCCGCGGCTTGCCGCCCGCCTCGCGTAGCGTCTCGACGAGCTTGATCGGCGCGGTCGCCTGGTCGAACAGGACCGTTTCGCCCGCCGAGCCCGCGCGGCGCAAATCTTCCTCGAGCCGCGCTGGCGGCGCGACGATGAGGAACTGCTCGAGCGCCCTGCGCGTCTTTGCGTCGAGCTTGCCCGCATCGACATAGAGCGTCGGCGGCGTCGAACGCGGCAGCAGCGCGAAGGCGAGCGCGATCGGCGTATGCGGCACGTCGGCGCCGCGGATGTTGAAGGCCCAGGCCAGCGCATGCGGGTCGGAGATCAGCGCGGCGTCGGCGCCCTGGAGCTTTCCGCGCAGCTGCGCGAGCTTCGCCTGCGCGCACGTGCCGGCGTGGCGCTCGGGATAGAGCGAGATCGCGCCTTGCGGCGGGGCGGGGCGGTTCGGCCAGATTTCGTCGATGGGATTGGGCTCGACAGGGACGAGCGTCATCTCCCTGCAAGAGAGCGCCTTG
>Ga0187781_10001275_pt1 | contig 19026 bp, 13 predicted proteins | sample 0715_SJ02_MP02_2_FD_132447 | JGI IMG/M metagenome (GOLD analysis project Ga0187781, IMG submission 132447) | Tropical peat soil microbial communities from peatlands in Department of Meta, Colombia - 0715_SJ02_MP02_20_MG | ecosystem: Environmental > Terrestrial > Soil > Wetlands > Peat | place... | reverse complement strand
TCCGCCGAGAAGACCCCGGTGATCCGTTCCAGAAGGTCGTCGTGGCCCAGCCGCGTGTCGTCGTCCATCGTGACGAGGATGTCGCCCCGCGCGATGGCCGCCGCCGTGTTGATCGCCCGTCCCTGCCGGCGGTCACCTTCGACCACGACGATCTCGAACCGTGCGAACGTCTGCCTCCGGAGATCGTCGAGCAGGCGGCCAAGATTGCCCCCGCGGGTGCCGTCCGCCGTGGGAATGATCACGGTCACGGGGGGCGGCACCGCGGGGTCCGATCCGGGGATCACCCGTATCCTCGGCGGCGGGCCTTCGCGCATGTAGCGGACGAATGTCCTACGCATCGCGGCGGCGGCGGCCGCCTGCGTCGTCGCATCCGCCGGGAGGGCTGCCATGGGCCTCACTGGCGTTTCCCTTCCGTCATCATGCCCCCGATCGATCGGCAGTCCCTAGACGAGATCATCGAGCTTCGCGGGAGAACTCTCGACACTCCCCCCGTCCAGACGCAGCCGCGCCCACACTTCGAAGACGAGTAGGTTCCAGAGGCGCCGGCCGAAGTCGCGGCGGCCGGCCTGGTGCTCGTCCAACATCCACCGCACGAACGGCGATGACCACAATTGGCGCCGCTCGGCATCCGGCCCGAGCAGGATCGCGCGCGCGGGCGCGCCGGCCTTCCCTCGCAGCCATCGTCCGACCGGCATGCTGAAGCCGTGCTTGCGCTGGCGCAGTAGGGGGGGCGGCACCAGGCCTCGCGCCGCGCGTTTGAGCAGGTACTTCGACGTCAACCCCCGGACTTTCAGGTCGTAGGGGAGCGTGGCCACGAATTCGACCAAATGGTGATCGAGGAGCGGCGTGCGTGCCTCGAGCGAATGAGCCATGCTCATCCGGTCCACCTTGAAAAGGATATCGTCGGGCAGGTACAGCGACTGGTCCGCGAACAGCATGCGCTCGCGGACGTCCTTGACCGCAGTCGTGGTCAACAGGTCCCGGACCGCGGCGGCCCCGTCATGCCCGTCGAGCCGCGAGCGGAGCGTGTGGTGATAGAGAGATGCCCGGAAGGGCGCCGGCACCGTGGTCCGCCGGAGGTAGCCGTCTTCCATCGTCCCTGCGATGTCCGTGAGGCCGCTGCGCACCCGGCCGGCCCATCCACCGGCCGGCACCGGCTGACGATCGGCCGCAACACGGGCAAGCGTACGTCGAACGGGTGCAGGAAGCCAGCTGGCGGTGCGCCTGAACTGATCGCGTGTCGTCCATACGTACCCGCCGAACAGTTCATCCCCGCCGTCGCCCGAGAGGACGACCTTGACGTGCTGCCGCGCGAGCCGCGATACGGCGAACATCGGAATCGTGGAGTCGTCCGCCATGGGCTCGTCCAGAAACCACGCGAGCTCCGGCAGGCGCAGGATCTCGCCGTCGTCGAGCACCACCTCGTGGTGGTCGGTGCCGCATTGAGCAGCAGCCTGCCGCGCGTAGCCCAGCTCGTTGTACGCGGGATCGTCGAACCCGATCGAGAACGTCTTGACCCGCTCGCGCGTCGCGCGGCCCATCAGCGCCGTGACGGTGCTCGAGTCGAGGCCGCCACTCAGGAACGCGCCGACCGGCACATCGCTGATCATCCACGCGCGCACCGCGTCCTCGAGGTGCGCCCGCAGCCGATCGGTAGCGGCCGCCTCCGTGTGGTGCTCGTTCGTGTCGTAGCGTACGGCCCAGTACCTGTGGAGCCGGGTCCGGCCCCGCGTCCACTCCAGGACGTGCGCGGGCGGGAGCTTGTGGAAGCCGGCCAGGATCGTTCTCGGCGACGGGACGTAGCCCAGCGTGACGTACTCGTCGAGGGCCTGCGGATCCAACTCCGGTGACCCCGGAAGCGCTAGGCGGAGGCTCGTGAGCTCGGAGGCGAACGCAAAGCGTCCGCCGCCCTCGCCGTAGTAGAGCGGCTTGATCCCCAGCCGGTCGCGCGCCAGGACCAGGATCCCGCGCGGATCGTCCCAAATCGCGAACGCAAACATGCCGCGCAGCCGCTCAGCGCATTGAGGCCCGTACTCCTCGTAGAGATGGACGACGACCTCAGTGTCGCTGGCCGTGCTGAACCGGTGTCCCCTGGACAGGAGGTCGTTCCGCAGCTCCCGGTAATTGAAGATCTCCCCGTTGAACGCGATCCACACCGTGCCGTCCTCGTTGCCGATGGGCTGGTGCCCGCCTTCGAGGTCGATGATGCTGAGCCGTCGGCTCCCCAGCGCGGCGGGGCCCTGGAAGTGATGGCCTTCGTCGTCGGGGCCCCGATGCACCAGCGCGTCGGTCATCCGCCGCAGGTCGGCCCGGTCGTGGTCCCCTCCGGCGCCGGTAGTTACGAATCCGCAGATTCCGCACATGCCGAGTGCTCCTTGGGTTTCCGCGTTGACGTCATCTTTCCGGCCTCGGTGAGGGCGGCGCGCGCGGCCGGGCGATCGAGCAGCGCTTCGTGAAATGTCTCCAGCCTGCGCGCAAGCACACGCCAGTCGTAGTCGCGAACCACGCGCGCGCGCGCCGCGCGGCCGATCCGTGCCCGGCGCGGCGCATCCCGCAGCAGCATGACCGCTTCCTCGACGAAGCGCGCAGTGTCGTGCGCGATCACGATTTCCTCTCCCGGTGCGGCGTCGAGCCCTTCGGCAGCCAGCCGAGTGGCGAGCACCGCGCGCTGCATCGCCATCGCGGTGAACACGCGCACCTTGGTGCCTGCACCCGCGCGCAGGGGAAGGGCCACGATCGCGGCTCGCGCGAGATACGGCCGCACGTCCGGGACGCCGCCGGCCACGGTTACCCCGGGAAGCCCGCCGAGTCTTGTCACGGCGGCCGGAGGGGCGGTGCCGACGATGGTCAAACGGGCGTCCGGAACATGCCGCCGCACCCGCGGGAGGATTTCGCATGCCATCTGCACGGCGGCGTCCACGTTCGCGGCGTCCAGGTGGAACGAGCCGAGGAACAGCATCTCGGCCTCACCGGTATCCCCGGCGGCCTGGAAGAACTCGGTGTCGACCCCGTTGGGGATGGTGGTCGTCCGCACCTGCGGCGCCCACGTTCGCACCTGCTCCGCATCTCGGCTGGACACCGTCACACAGGCGTCGAACGAACGGATCGCGGCCGGTTCGTACCGGCGCAGCTTGAGCAAATCCAGCGCGTAGTAGAGGCGCCGGGGTCCCCAGGGCATGAGCCCCAGCTGTCGCGTTCGTGCCTCGGTCGCCAGGCAATGCTCGACCAGCACGGTGGGCAGGCCGGCGGGCAGCGCTTCCCGCAGATGCGCGAGTCCGAGAAACTCGACCTGCACGATGTCGAACCGCGCCCCGCGGAGGAGCGCATGCGCGCGTGTGGCGAGCGCCTCGGAGGTCAAGCTGACCGACGCGGGGAGGCGGCCCGCGAGGTGCCGCGCATGCTCGTGCCACGGCCGGGAGGCGGGTGCCGGGAAGGACTCCACGGCGGTGCAGAAGCTCAGGGCGTCGGCCGCGGTCCGATCGATCGGCTCTGGACACAGCAGGACAACCTCGTGCCGCGTCGCCAGATGGCGCAGCAGATGGTAAATGCGGATCGCTCCGCCGAAGTCGAGCGGGTAAGGGACGAAAGGGGAGGCGACCAGCAGTCTCACGGCGACAGCTTGCGCTCCGCAGGCGGGATGGTTCCGGCGCGGCCGGTCACGCTCCAGCGAAGGAGCCGGAGGAACTCACCGGTCTTGCGCCTAGCCGTTTCGAGTCCAAGCAGCGACGGTAGCCCCCAGACGAGCACCCGTGCCAGGCTGTTGAGCAGCACCGTCGTGTGAAACAGGATCAGGCCCGCACGCCCGTAGTGAAGGCGGAACAGCAGCGCCTGTGAGCGCATGTGGTCTTCATATTGGCGGTCGGTCGCGTTTCCCCACGACCGGCCGCCCAGATGGACGATTCGGGCGTCAGCGATCGATACGATCTGGTATCCGGCGCGACGCGCGCGCAGGCCCCAGTCGATGTCCACCCCGTACACCCAAAATCGCTCGTCCAGGAGTCCCACGGTCGGGAACGCGGCTTGCCGAACCATGAGCGCAGCCGAGCTGATCCAGTCCACGTTGCGGTCGGCATGGTGGTCCCAGGCCCGGTAGTCGTCCCATACGCCGGTCCGGAACAGCCACAGCGTGTTGCCGATCAAGGTGCGTAGGGGAAAACGCCAGCAGGACCGCTGGATCGTGCCGTCGGGGTTGAGCAGCGTGGGCCCGACCGCCGCACCGTCGGGATACCGGTCGAGGGCCGCGAGCAATGTCGGCACCGCGCCGGGGTGGACGATGGTATCCGCGTTGAGTAGGAAGACCGCATCCCCCGTGGTCAGGCGGATTCCCGCGTTGTTGGCACCGGCGTATCCCATCGCGACGGGAGCGCGGACGAGCTTGATCTCAGGAAATGTTTCCGCGATGAAGTCCGCGGTCCCGTCGGCCGAGGCGTCGTCGACGACGATCACTTCGTGGAGGACGCCCGCGCTACGCAGGTCGGCCAGCAGCGATTCCAGACACGCCCCCACCACACTCCGCGCGTTGGACGTCGTGATGACCACGGAGACGCGGGGTGCCGTCACCGGAGCACCTCCGTGATCTTCGCCTGGGCCTCCACGATCTCGTCGTACGTGCCGATGTCGACGTAGAACCCGTCGGGGAATGCATGCCCCTGCACCCGGTATCCACGGGCGATGGCTTCGTCGATGGCGTCGCCGAGCACCGGCTCCCGACGGCGCCCTTCTACAGGATGGCCGTTGATCTCGTGAATGAGCTCGGTGAACGACGGCTCCCAAGCCGCGATCCCCCACATGTGTGTGAGCGTCGTTGTCCGAGGCTTGTCCACGTGCGCGACGATTCGGCCGGACTCGTCCATCTCGACCATGCCGAATTTCCAAGGACGCGTGGTTTCGAACAGCCCGAGCGTCAGGTCGGCGGAGGAGCGCCGGTGCGCGTCCAGGAGCCGCTCGAACACGTCCGGTGGGTGAGTGATGGTGTCCGGCATGCCAAACGCCATCCGCGCTCCTTGCGTCCAAGGATACGCCAGGTCGATCGCATGCATCATGCCGAGCGGCTCGTCCTGGTAGAGGTACGAGAGGTGCAAGCCTACGCGCTCCCCGCTGGCGTAGTAGCGCAGGAGATCGTACTTGTGCTCGCCGACGATCATCAAAACGTGGCGTACTCCAGCCTGGGCCATGCTCTCCAGGACGTACTGGCTGACCACTTTGGGACGGCGATGCACTTCTCCGTTGACCTGGTACGGCTGCCAGCCTACCGGAAACAGCTCCTTCGGGCCCGGGTACGGAGCCAGGCGCGTCCCGCGACCGCCGGCCGGTACGATTCCCATCAACCTCTCGCTCATGCCCTCGCATCCTCCTGCGCTTCGCTCTGTGAGCCGGACGCAACGGCCAAGGACGTCACGCTCGTGCTTTGGTCGGCGGCTGCCGCTGCCCGGCGCCAGGTGCGGACGACGTCCTCGTAGGCGGCCTCGACGGCGCGCACGTGCTCGGCCATGTGCCGTGGAGCGGACGTTCCCGACGACAGCCGGGCGATGAGATCCGGGTGCTCCACCACGCGGAGGATCCGGGCCCGCAGCGCCTCCACATCGCCAGGCGGGAAGAGCAGGCCGTTTGTGTCGTCCTTGACGTACTCCGTGATCGCGCCGTGCGCCGCGCCGACGATCGGGATCCCCGCGGCCTGCGCTTCCAACCCCACCAACCCGAGTGTTTCCGTCATGACCGAGGGGAATACCGCGACGTCGATCTCGTCGAGAATGCGGATGAGGTCTCCCCGAGTGTACCGCCCCACGAAATGGAGACCGGGATGGCGGCCGCTCAACGTCGTGAGGTAGGAGCGATCCTCGTCGGTGACCGCCCCGTAGAACGTGAACTGGGCGCGCGGTGCTGGGATGCCGCGCACGGCCTCGGCCAGGAGATGGGCGCCTTTCCACGGGTTCACCCGGCCCAGATAGCCGAAGCGAACGGGGTACCCCGTGAATTCGCGAACGCGGCGCCGCACCTGCTCGGTGACCCTGAGCGCGAGCGGTAGAACGTGAATGCGCTGTTCCGGATATCCGTGCCGCACGTACACGGTCTTCGCGGACTCCGATACGGTGAGCAGACGGTCCGCGCGCAGCAGCGCGTGCCGCATCCGCGTCTCGCGTTTCGCATACGCGTCGACAAGGTGCTCGTCGGGCACGCCGTCGGACGACGGTCCGTTCACCACGACGAATTGAGAGCCGCTCCCGCCGCTCCGCCGGCGATACAACCCCAGCGCCCAGCGCGCACCGTCTCGCACTCCTCCGGGGAGCGCCTGGTCGGCCCACTGCGCGAACCGCCGTGCCGCGGATACCGGTTGCGCGGCGCAGTACTTGGCGCAGTTCCGCCCTCCATCGGATCCAGGGCACGGAACGAGCCCGCGCCTCACGAGAAGAAACTGGCGGCAGAACGGCCAAAAGTCGTGCATGGTGACGACGACCGGCACGCCGGCATCCTGCGCGGTGGGGACGAGCTCCGCGGGAACACCGGAGAGATCGTGGATGTGGACGACGGCGGGTCGAATGGTTCCCAACGCTCTCGTCAGTACCTGCTCGACCTCGCTCCACGTGACGTCCGCTCGGAGGCGCTCTTCCTCGGTTCGGGAGACGGCGGGCACGGTGACCACCCCGGTCAGCACGGAGCCGCGCCTCGTCCAGCGGAGGCGGGGACGTGTCCACCACGGTCCGGGGCTGACGTGGAGATGGGCGATCTCGTGGCTCCGCTTGCCGAGTGCCTCAGCCAGATCGCGCACGTATGTGGCCACGCCCGTCAGCGCGCCGTACGGATCGTCTCGCGTTACGAAGAGGATGCGCATCCTAGATCCCGAGCGCGGCCCGCACGCTCCTCCAGTTACCCCTCAGTCCCCGGCCCAGGGCCATTGGGATCGTGAGCGGATCGTCGACGAGTGAGCGTCCAAAGTACGCGGTGGCACGCGACCACCGACGTTTCGCCGCGTGGATCAGTCCGAAAGCCATCCAGACGGCACTCCAGGCGATTCGCCGGCGAGCTTCGACCTCCGGCGGGAGTCCGGGTGTTGCGAACAACGCATGCAACAGGCCGGTCAGTCGTGGCACGACAGCATCCATCCTGTTGGTCAGTTCCTGCCACGTCTGGTATCCTGCCGGCAACGTACGCAACGCAAGGCCGACATAGAAGCCTGGTCGCTCCAGCGCCTCAGGTCTGATGCTCACGCCTTCGAGTAGGAAAGCGCGAGCGTCCTCGAGATGGCCTCGCCACAGACAGGACATAGCGGTGTTCACGAGCAGTGTTTGGTATGCAGACGCCCGCACTTGGGGCATGCGGAGCCTCGCCGGGAGCGCGTCGCTGTCAAAAGCGCGATCCAGGACGGCGCGCTGACCGCGGCCCTGCCTCGCAGGGTTGCTCGTCATACTCCTGTCGGACAGTCGGATGCGGGCCAGGGTCTTTGGGACACATTGGAACCTGTGGCCGGCCAGCGCCATTCTGAGGAATAGGTCGTAGTCCTCACCCCAACTCACCGAAGGGTCGCATAGGCCCACCTGGTCCAGACACGTTCGCCGAATCGTCACCGCGGACGGGCTCAAGAAATTACCCATGAGCAACGGCTCCACCACATCGCCGTTATGCACGGGCGCATAGATCTGGGGCCCGGCTTTCCCGTCGATGCCGACGAACGACCACCAGTGGTAGACCGCCCCCGCCTGGTCGTCTTGCTCAAACGCTTGCACGACCGAGGCGATCTTTTCAGGGAACCACACGTCATCCGCGTCGAGGGAGGCAACATACGTGCCGCGGCTCCGTCGGATGCCAGTATTCCTGGCGGCCGCGCAGCCGGCATTGGCTTGTCGGATGAGGGTCACGCGCGACTCGAACGCGGCGACGCGGGCGCATGTATCGTCCGTGGAGCCGTCGTCGACGACGATGACTTCGAGATGCGGATACGTTTGGGCAAGTGCGCTTCTGACAGCGTCCTCGATGAGCGGGCCGGCGTTGTACGCCGGGATCACCGCGCTGACAAGGGGGCCGTTCACGAAACCTTCCCCGCGCTGCGGATGGGGCCGGACTGCCACAGCGATCGTGCTGACAGCCAGCGACCGGTGCTCGCCCGGGCGAGCGCGCCGGTGACGGTCGGTGGATGCGAAAGAAATGCTCGCGCGAGGCTGACGGCGACCAGCGGACGCCTGCCTACGAGTCCGTGCAGCGCGCCGGTCGCGACCCACAGGGCGCTCCAGGCCCCGCGCTTGTGCTTGGCAACGTCGTGCGGCAGGTCCGGCATCTGGAACAACCCAGCGAGTACCTTTGATAGCAGCGCGGCCGCCCGATCCGCGCGTTCGGTGCGGCCTGTCCCCGGCTCACCCGCGGGAAGCATGGGCAGAGCCCGCTGCGCAAAGTCCAGGTAGAAGCTCGGCCGGAGCAGGATGCGGGGCTCCAGGCGGACGCCGTCCAGCAGCAACGCAAGGCCCTCGGGCCATCGGCCCCATTGGAGATACCGCGCCGCCACAGAGATCGACAACTGGCCGTACGCCTGTGCCCGGAAAGCATCTGTTCTAAGCCTAACAGGTAGCTTGGGGTCGGCAAATGCGCGATCAAGGACGACTCGACCGTATGCGATAACCCCGGCAAAATTGCGCGACGCGTTGCAGTCGTGTAGGCGATAGTGGACGAGAGCCTCGGGAACACATTCAAACACGCAGCCTCCTAAGGCGATGCGAACGAAGCAATCCCAGTCGGGCAACATCCGCATCGCTGGATCAAACAGGCCCGCCCGATCCAAGTAACTGCGTTTGAACGTGATCATTGATTGGCCGACGAACAATCCACAGAGCAGTGGTTCCAGGATACTGGCGCTCCGGGTAGGGATGAAGGGGTGCCCGATTGGCCTGCCCATCGCGTCGATGGGTGCGTATCCATGATACACTGCGCCGGCTTCCGAGTGTCGCGCAAACGCATCCATTACGCGCGCCATCCGCTGAGGGAGCCAGACATCGTCGGCGTCGAGAAACGTTACGTACGCGCCCCGGCTGTGCCGAATGCCGGTGTTGAGGGCGGCCGCCACGCCACCGTTCGCCTGTGCGATCATGGTCACGCGCGGGCCAAAGGCCGCGACGCGCGCGGCAGTATCGTCGGTAGAGCCGTCATCGACGACGATCACCTCGAGATCACGATATGTCTGGGCGAGGATGCTGGCGATGGCTGCCTCGACAAACCGGCCGGCGTTGTAGACTGCGGTGATGACGCTGACGGTCGGCGCCCCCATCAGGCGTGCTCCGTTCTCCCCGTGTGTACCGGTTGCCACGCGGACGGAATGGACATCCAGCGTCCGGTGCCCGCTCGAGCAAGCGTGACGGCGACGGTTGACGGATCCGTGACAATCGCCCGCCCGAAGCTCGCGGCGGCGAGAGCGTATCGGTGCGCAAGCGCATGCAAACCTGCCACGGTGATCCAGAGAGCGCTCCACGCTTGACGCTTTCGCCGGGCGGCCTCGACCGGCAGATCGCACGACCGGAACATCGCTTCGAGCAACTCAGTCAGCAGCGCGGTTGCCTGACGGGAGTGCCGGGCGAGCGCCGGCCACGTTTGATCCGCCACGGGGAGCGTGCGCAGCGCGAGGTCCAGATAGGAGCTGGGGTGAGACAGCATCCCTGGATCCAGCCGTGCGGCCTCGAGGAACAGCGCGACGCCATCCTGCCACAGGCCGGCCCGGAGGCACCGCGCCGACTGGAAGATCGCATGCGTCTTGTATGCGGTGGCACGGAACGCATGTGTGCGGAACCGTGCAGGCAGCCGCGGATCAGCGAACGTCCGGTCCAGAACCATCCGTCCGAACTCAGCCGCCCGGGCGGGGTCTCGGGTGGTGTTTCCCTGATGCGTGCGGCAGAGGACGAGAGCCTCGGGGACGCACCGTACCCGATAGCCGGCCAGCGCGATTCTAAGGAAGAGGTCCCAGTCCTGCCCGAGCCTCAACACAGGGTCGAACAAACCGACGGAGTCCAGGCACGTCCGCCTGATCATAACCATCGGGGGTCCAAAGAAGCATCGGAGCAATAAGGGCTCCAGGACGTCTCCTTCATGGACCGGGATGACCGGTTGTCCAACCACGGCACCAGCGTCGTCGATTGCGGCATAACCATGGTAGGCGACCGCAGCCCCGGGTTCCCGTTCCAGGATCGACAGGAGGCGTGCCGTCTTCTCGGCGAGCCATACGTCATCGGCGTCGAGGAACGCGACGTACTCGCCTCGACTGCAACGGATGCCGGTGTTCCGTGCGACGGCGGCCCCGCCGTTGGCCTGTCGGATGAGCGTGATGCGCGGACCGAATGCGGCGACGCGCTCGTAGGTGTCGTCAGTGGAGCCGTCGTCCACCACGATGATCTCGAGGTTGCCGTAGGTTTGACTCAGGACGCTCCGCACCGCTTCCTCGATAAACCGCGCCGCGTTGTGCGCCGGGATGATGACGCTGATGAGCGCCTGGTTCATTGGGCGCGCCCCTCGGTTGCGACCGCCGGTGATCTGAAATCCTCAAACGCGGCCACATCCCAGTCGTGCTCGACGTGAATCGCGGCGCCCATGCGCAGGTCGCTGACCGGTGCCGGGGTGTCCCCGGCCAGGGCTCCCTCGGTGACCCGAAATGTCCCCACCATCTGTTCCAATACGTAGCCATACGCATGGCTCCCGCGGACGCCGCACCACACTTGATACACGCGCGGCAGCAGCGGCAACCCGTGCATGCGGCAGGACACGACGGCTGGCCCGCTGATCGTCTCGGGGACTTTGCCGTCCACTCGCATCGAGCAGACGATCAAGCTCCCGGGGCGGCCGTCGCCGATGCCGAGCGAGAAGTTCGGGCGGACGAGTGGCCTCGCCGGTCGCACCACGAGCCGGATCTCGAGGTCTTCCCCGGTTCGAAACGACGTGCGCTCCCCGCCGGTCGCGTCGTGGAACGAGACGCGTTCGATGACGAGATCCCCCGAACTGCTCTCGGCGCCCGTCTTCGCCCACCGTTCCTGCTGCCGAGCGTCGATCCAGTCGACGTACGACCGGAGCACGTCCCGGACGGGTCCGGCGTTCTCGATCCGTCCGTCCAGGAGGAACATTCCACGTTGGCAGATTGCCTCGACCGCGGTGAGATTGTGTGAGACGAACAAGAGGGTGTGCCCCTCGGCGACGAGGCGCATCATCCGTTCCACGCACTTCGCCTGAAAGCCGGCGTCTCCGACGGCGAGCGCCTCATCAACCACGAAGATGTCGGGATCGAGGTGGCTCGCAATGGAAAACCCCAGGCGCAGCTGCATGCCGCTCGAGTACCGCTTCACGGTTCGATCCAGGACGTGACCGAGTTCCGCGAATTCGACGATCTCGTCGAACCGGCGGCTGATCTCCTGCCTCGACATCCCCATGATGCGCCCGTAAAGCCAAATGTTCTCCCGTCCCGTCAGCTCCGGATGGATGCCGGATCCCACCTCGATGAGCGCACCGATGCGCCCCCGCACGCGGATCCGTCCGCGCGTCGGGAACGAGATCCGCGTCAGCAGCTTGAGCGCGGTCGTTTTGCCGGCACCGTTTGGCCCGACGATGGCAAACGCTTCTCCTTCCTCGACGTCAAAGGAGATATCTTGGAGCGCGAATGGGCCTTCGAGCTTGGACCTCCGCCTGGCAAGCCACGTCGCCACGGAGCGTCCGAGCCGGCTCAAATCGCCGCGAAGCGATGGATAGCCCCATCCGGCGCCCGGGTATTTCTTGCTGACCCCCTCGAACCGAATTGCCCAGGTCATCGTCTACACCACATCCGCGAGTCCCGGTTCCATCCGCTTGAAGAACCAGTAGCCGATCCACGCTACCAGACACGAAGTCCCGGCACTCAGCGCAAGGAGGCCCAGGTCCGGCAGATGGCCCTCGGCCAACGCCCGGCGGAACCCTTCGAGTATCCCCGCGGCAGGATTGAGCACGATATACAGCTCGCGCCACTGCGCGCGCACGGCGCTCAACGGGTACGCGACCGGGCTGGCGAACATCCACAACTGGAGGAGGACCGGTAGGACAAACCGGAAGTCACGGTAGTAGACATTCAATGCCCCGAGGATCAGCGACACTCCGGTGGTGAGGACCGCGAGGGTCAGCCACAGCGGGACCACCATCAACACGTTCCATGACAGGTGTCCGCCCAGCACGGGCTCGAGCGCCATCAACAGGGCGAATCCCATCGCGAAGTCGAGGCCGGCGCTCAACACCGCGCCCAGCACCGGCGTCTCCCGCGGGAAGTACACTTTGCGCAGGAGCGCGCTGTCCATGAGCAGCGCCTGCGCGCCGAACGTCACGGCGGTCTGTACGAAGAACCATGGGACGAGCGCCGCGAGCGCGAACGCAGGGTACGAGGTGCTTCCTGCCGAGATATTGGCCATACGCCCGAAGACGACCATGAAGACGCCGAGGAAGATGAGGGGTTGGAGCACGGCCCACAAGACGCCGAGGACGGCTTGCTTGTACTTCACTCGAACGTTGCGTTCGGCGAAGGCCAGGATGACCTCCCGGAACGCCCAGAGCTCGCGTGCGCGATCACGCGGGCGCGCGTAATTGGTCGATTCGATCAGGAGTTCGACTGCCGTCGCCGCCATAGTTGTGTTGGATCACTCCTTCTGTGCCATCATATCGTGTTCTGCCACGGCCCACGCGGGCGTTCCCGGAATCGATAGGTCAATTGGTCCTCGTCCGAAAGACCTCCGACTTTTCGTACCGCGGAGCCGGTGGTGCCGCGTGGCTCGCGGCGTGGTGTCAACGTCGGGACGAGTTTCCGCCATTCCGCGCCTTCCCCATTGGGTCCGCAAGTAGCGTACCTTGCACACCCCGACCGCTTGCCCTTCGCCGCAACCCGTCCCCCGGATCGGAGCGCACCCCGGTCCGCGGCGATCAAGATTGAGCGCGCCGTTCCGACAAGGGCGGTGGCAGGGCGGAGCCCCGGCGGCCGCCGAGCGGCACCCACAGTTCTCGCCGCGAGCGAGCGGGGGCCCGCCGCGGCCCGGGAGCCTGCCGCAGTACGGCAAGACGCTGCCACGGGTTCGCGACGGCGGGTACGGGAAGCGGTACCGGCGTCCGCACCGGCACAAGGGCCCGGCTGCCGAGGCGTTCCATCCGTGCCTCGGTGGCCGCCAGCGGCTGCGGCAGAAGTTGGCGGGAGAGCGCGCCGGCGAGTGCCGCGACGATGAAGAACGGTCCACCCGTGTGCGTAGCCGACACCGACGCCGCGAAGACGCTGTACACGGCGTACCCGATCGTCACCAACTGAAGCCCCTGTACCAGCCCGGCCGCTTCCGGGTCGGTCGTGGCTCGGCGCATGTCCCGCATCACGCGCAGCAACTTGGCGCCGAAGACCAGGAAGATCGCGAGCCCGGCAAGCCCCGTGTAGAAGAGTTGGACGACGTACTCGCTGTCGATGAAGCCGAGCGGAACGCTGCCCATCCCGAGTCCGAGCAGGGGCGAAGCTCCGAGCGCCCACACCGTGTAATACAGCGGCGCTTGCGCCCGGTAGAATATCGACGTCGGGGCGGTCGAGGTCTGATTGAGCGAGCTCAGATCCGGTGAAAAGGCGCTCCCGAGTGTGAGGACACGGTGAGCGATACCCTCGGGGTACAAGAGGAGCGCCACCGCGGCGAGCGCCGGCATGGCGAACAGAATCCAGCGCTGTTCCCTCAGGCCAACGTACAGCAGAATGATCAACGTCGCGGCGATGTAGTTCCGGCCGAGGGCGAGCGGCAGGGTGGCGACGCCGAACAGCACGATGAGGCCCAGCACAAACCTCGCGCGGGGCGTGCTGGCGGTGCGCATCAGGCCGAGGGCGAGCCCGACCGTCACCATCGACGCCAAGCCGGGCTCGTGGATCGGAGCCCCCTCGGGACCCAGCGCGATCGCCTGATTGGTGTGGAACTGCCACGCCGAATACAGGCTCAACGCGATCATGGAGCCCAGCAGCACATACACGATACGCCGTACGTCCACGAGCGACTCCACCGTGTCCGCCACGATGAAGAACAGCACGACGAACTCGATCCGCTTGAGGACGTGGAGCGGCGAACTCTCGTACTTGCTCACGGTCGCCAGGTGCACGGTGCCGAGCGTCATCCCCCACAGCGTCGCAGCAATGCCCACGAGGATGTAGGCCACGAGGAGCCGGTCGAACGGCGTCCGGCGACGCGTCTTGGCCACACACAGGTGCGCCAGCCACCCGACGGTCAGCGGCACCATCATCAAGTCTTCGGCGCGCACCGCGACCCCGTGCACCGGCAGATCCGGCGAGAGGGCCATTGCGGGAACGATCAGAAACAGCGCGATCTTCGGGTTGAAGAGCGCCACCACTCCGACGCCCGCCGCCAGCATCCCGAGCAGGACATGAGACCCGGGGAGCACGACACTGGCGAACGCCACGACGGCGCCGAGTCCCAGGGCGAACACCAGCGTCGCCCGTACGGTGGGAGCGCGCCCCGTCATCGAGGCGAGCGGCAGGCCCTGGCGTTCGCCAGCGATTCCCGAACGTGTGAACCTGCTGCCATCAGAGCCGGACCACGTGCGGCAGCCGGTGGCCGTGGAGCCGGTTGCGTGTGTCGACGATCAGCGAAGCACGCGCGACGATGCGGTCGTAATCCATGTCGCTGTGGTCGGTCGCCAGGATCACGCAGTCGACGCCCTCCAGGGTCTCGTCGGTGAGCGGCACCGACCGGATGATCCCCGGATTGGTCAGCGTCACCTCCGGCACGTGCGGGTCGTGATAGGTGACGGTCGCCCCGCGTTTGTGGAGCAGGGCCATGACCTTCAGCGCCGGCGACATCCGCACGTCGGAGATGTCCTTCTTGTAGGCAACGCCGAGCACGAGCACCTTGGCGCCACACAACGTCTTTCCCTTCGCCTCGAGCGCCCCTGTGGTGCGCGAGACCACGTAGTACGGCATGCTGTCATTCACTGTAGCCGCCAACTCGATGAAGCGCGCGTGGAAGTCGTACTCCCGCGCCTTGGCCGACAGATAATAGGGATCCACCGGGATACAGTGGCCGCCGACCCCGGGCCCGGGGTAGAACGGCATGAACCCATACGGTTTCGTCGCCGCCGTTTCGATGATCTCCCAGACGTCCAGGCCCATGCGATCGCAGAGCAACGTCAGCTCGTTGACGAGCGCGATGTTCACGTTCCGAAACACGTTTTCGTAGACCTTGACCATTTCGGCGACGGTGGGAGATGACACGGGAACGACTGTATCCGCGACCTGCTCGTAGAACGCCTGCGCGATCCGCGTCGAACCCGGCGTTACGCCCCCGACGATCTTCGGGACGCTCCGGAAGCTGTGCTGCCGGTTCCCCGGATCGATCCGTTCCGGTGAGAACGCCAGCGCAAAGTCCGGTCCTGCCCGAAGCCCGCTGGTCTCCAGAATGGGCTTTACGACCTCCACGGTGGTTCCCGGATACGTCGTGCTCTCCAGGACGACCAGCATCCCGGGCCGGAGCAGGGGCACGCACGCGTGGGCTGCGGCCGTGACGTGGGACAGATCCGGCTCCTTGCTCTTGGTCAGCGGCGTTGGCACGCAGATAATGATGACGTCGGTATCGCGCAAGGCGTCGTGCTGCGTCGTGGCGCTGAGCTTGTCGGCGTCGACGACGCGGCGTAAGGCCTCGTCGGTCACGTCGCCGATGTACGACCGGCAGGTGTTGACCATCGAGGCTTTCGTCTCGTCGATCTCGACCCCCACGACGTGGAATCCGAATTCCGCGGCCTCCACGGCGAGTGCGAGGCCGACGTACCCAAGGCCGATCACCCCGACGCGGGCGGTGCGCTCACGAATCTTCGATTCGAGCGATGTCTCCAGTTGCTGTGCGGTTACAACATCCACGAAACGGTTACCTCCGGGTGGTGGTCATAAGTGACGGGGCATTGGGCGTCGACTGAATCAGGGCCCGCTCGGCGCTTCCGCCCGAGTGGAACCAGAGCCACAGGCCCATCGTAAGCCCGCCAGCGACGATGAGGACCGCCAAGCTGGTGGTGGCTGTTGCCGGCCCGATCTTGGCCACTGCGTGGGTCCGGTAGAAGTACTCCTGGTAGTAGTAGCTGTCCACGAGATCGGGTCGGACCTTGCTCAGGACCGAACCGATCACGGGTGTGCCGAGCCGGTCGAACTGGAGCTTGACCTGCTCTTCGATTCCCCGCGGCGCGCGACTGCCGTCGAGGACGATCAACGCTCCGGAGACGAGCGGCGCGAGCGCGTAGACGTCGGCGAACGCGCCCGCGGACGACGTGTCGGCCAGGATGACATCCGCGCGCTGCCGCAGGTCCGCCAGGACCGAAGCCATGGCCGCCGAGCCGAGCTGCATCCCCATGTCGGGCGTGCGTTCGGCTCCGCTCGTCACGAGCCACAGGTTCGGTTTCACCGGCATGAGAATCTCCGGGAGCGTGGCGGTCCCGGCCAGTACCTCGGCGACGCCTTTTTCGTTGCTAACGTTGAACAGCGTGTGCTGGACGGGATCACGGAGTGCGGCGTCCACGATCACCGTGCGCTGGCCCGCAGCGGCGAACGCCTGGGCCAGGTTGGACACCACGGTGGACGTCCCGGAGCCCGGCTGCGGGCTTGTGACCGCGATCACGACCCCGCCGCCCTCACTCGGCTCGCGCGCCAGCAGGTTGACCGTCAGCAGGCGGTACGCCTCGTCAAACGGCGGGTTGTGACGTGGAATCGCGACGAGCGCCGGAACACCGAGTAGGCGCTCCGCGATCTCCGGCGTCTTGATGCTGGTGTCCACGTATTCCAGGAAGAACGCCAGGCCGATTCCTCCGAGCAGACCCAGCACGCCGGCCAGCGTCAGCTTGAACGGCTTCCCGGAGAATGGCGACGCGAACGCGCTGCTGGCATGGTCGAGCACCGTGAGGTTGCCGAGGCTCTGCATCTCTTGCTCTCGGACGCGAGCCTGAGCCAGCTGGCCTTCGAGGTCTGCGACCTGATTCGTCAGGATCTCCGCCGTGCGGTTCAACCGTGCCTCATCGAGCTGGGTCTGCGCTACCGTGGGGAGGTGTTGTGTCGCACCGGTAATGGCTTGCTGGATCGCTTGCCTGCGCGCCTCCAACGCGATCCGGTCAGTCTCGGCGGCGATCCGGTTCATCGCGAGCGCCTCGTACATTGGAGTGTGCTGTCCCTGGCTTGTGACCGCGATCTTCTGCAGTTCGGTATTCAGCCGTCCTTTGACGGCGTCGATCTGAGCCTTCAGCGCCACCACGGCGGGGTAGGCGTCGGTGTGGACCGCGAGCTGCGCGGCAAGCTGGACCTCGAGCTGCACGAGCTCGGCGCGAAGCTGTTGGGTTACCGCATCGTCCTGAATCTGGGTTGGAGCGCTGCCCGCGCTCTGCATTTGCGCGGTGTACGACGCGATCTTGGCATTGGCTTCCTCGAGCGCGAAGTCGTTCTGCTGGGCCTCCGCCTGCAGCGCGCCGATCTGAGCGCTCTGGCTGGACGCGAGCGTGACCCCGTTCTTCTGCTGGTACGCGAGCAGTGCGTCCTCGGCCGCGCGCAGGCTCGCCTGCGCGTCTGCGAGTTGCTTCTCGATGAATTCCCGGCCGAGCGTGGACTCGCGGCGCTGCACCTCCTGGCTGAACGCCGCGGCATTGTCGACGACGGCGTTTGCGAGCATGACGGCGGCGGCCGGCGTTGGCCCCTTGGCCGTCACTCGAATTAGGTCGCCGTTCGGGTCCTGCTGAACCGCCACGCGAGTACTGAGGTCTTCAGGGGTCAGGCCCAACTGCAGCTGCTGGATGGCACGATTGTCGACGTCCCGGCTCCGCACGAGATTGATTGCGAGCTGCATGAGCTGGTCCGACGTCGGTATCGAGCCGGAGCCGACGTTCGCGATGAAGAGGAACTGGGACGCGGCAGGTACCGACAGCGTGGCAACCGCCGCGTAGTCGTCCGTGCCGGCGCGCGCCCCGGCGAGCCCCACTCCGAGTGCTGCGGCCATGGCCACCATGATGACCACCCAGCGCTGCCGGAGCACCCGATAATACCGCCAAAACTCCATGCCTCTGTCCCTCCCCGTTCCATACTTACCGCGTCCAGCCGGGGTGCTGCAGCCCGCCGTGAACTCCAGCACGCCTCAGTGGACGAAGAAGACGAGCCAGCCGAGCCCTCCCACCGTGTTCAGAAACGCGTTCCAGACGACGTGCTGTGCCTGCTGCGGCACGTATACGATATCCCCTGCTTGCAGCTCGATGTTCTGGGTCGTATCACCGTTCTTGTAGAACCTCGTCAAATCGACCTCGGTGACGGTCGGCTTCGCCGTCGTGTTCGCCGTGCTGGCCTGCACCGCGTGGCGAATCACGCCGACATCGGTGAGCTTCGCGTCCTGCGTCGAGCCGCCGGCGGCCGACAAGAGGTCGACGAGCCGGTCTCCCGGGTTGATGACGTACGGTCCCGGCCGCGCCACCGCACCCATCAGCAACACCCGATCCCGCCCCTCGGGCACCACGATGATGTCGCCGGGCTCCACCGTTGTGTTGGCCTGGGTGTTCCCGTCGACCAGCAGGCTCTGCAGATCCACGGGAATCGTCTGCGATTTACGCATGATGAATGCATTCCCAAGGGAGGCGCTCGGCGTCGGCCCGCCGGCGGCCGCAATGGCGGCCGCGATCGTGAAGCCGTCCTGCAGCTGGTACGCCCCGGGACGGCTCACCTGCCCCAGTACGTACACGTACTGCTGGCGGGTGGCCGCCTGGGAAATCGTGATGGACACCTGCGGATCGCGAATGTAGGTTTTCAGCGCCTGGGTCACGCGGTCCGTTAGCTGCGGAAGCGTCGCCCCCATGGCGGGAAGCCGGCCCACCAAAGGCACCATGATCGAGCCGTCTGGGCCGGCGGTGACCAGGCCGCTCACCTCGGGCTCGCCCACGACCGAGATCTGGAGCACGTCCCCGGGTTGCACGGTGTACTCTTGGTTCGTCTGCCCCGGCTGAGGCGCGCCTCCGACTGAGGGTGCCAGGGAAGGTGCTTGCGGAGCCGGCCCCCCGGTCGCGGCT
>Ga0187781_10001274_pt1 | contig 19038 bp, 19 predicted proteins | sample 0715_SJ02_MP02_2_FD_132447 | JGI IMG/M metagenome (GOLD analysis project Ga0187781, IMG submission 132447) | Tropical peat soil microbial communities from peatlands in Department of Meta, Colombia - 0715_SJ02_MP02_20_MG | ecosystem: Environmental > Terrestrial > Soil > Wetlands > Peat | place... | reverse complement strand
GAAAATCAGAATCCAACCACCCTTTTCAACCTTTACGGCCATTGCCCGCCTCCCGGCTCCTTGCGGGAGCCACAACGCGAATGTCTCAAACGACCGTTACGACCCCAAAATGCCTTCCCCAAGAACACAGGCTGAAGCCTGTGCTGCAGGTTTAGGAAGTACGTTGCGGCTCCTTGCTGCCAATCGTCTTTTCTGCAGGCGCGGCCGCCGCGGCATCCGGTGTTGCAAGTCCCATTTCAATCTTGAATTGCTTCACCAATTCGCTGGCCTGCAGTTTCTCCGCCTCGTCTTCGATCTTAACTTTCTGTTGGTCCACGTTGCTCATGGCCATATCCATGCGCGCCTCGTTGACCGCGGTCATCTCTTCAATCTTCCTGACCATTTCGTCATGCGTCTGGCTGATGCCCGCCACCTCGAACTGCTCCATAGCGTCTGCAACTTTCTTTTGCCACTGCGCGCGCCGGTAGTCGGCAATGGCGTTGAGCGCCTCTTGCGTCTTGCGCTCTTTCTCGCGCATGAATGCCTGCTTGACAGTCATGGCCTTATCGAAAGCCGCCCGCGCTGTCGTCAATTGCCCCTGCGTTCGCGCCAAGGCGCTCTTGACCTGCTCGAGTTGCGCAGCAAAACTTCCCGCCAGGTCATCGCGATTCGCCTGGATCGCGGCTTTGACCTTTGCGGTCAGATTGGCCATGTCCGTTTTGTACTTGGCTTCCTCCTTCTCGAGCAGCGTCACGTTGGCCTTAACCATGGCGATGCTTTCGTTCATGCGCGGCACCTGGTCGTTCATGTCGCGAATGTTCTGCTGCAGAATCAACTCGGGATCTTCCGCAACCGAGATGAAGAAACCGATAAATGAGCGAATCATGCGTGTAAAGCGCTGCCACATAGCCGTCCTCCTGCTCAGGACTTCTGACTTGCCTTCGAACTTGTGGGCGCAGCGTTTAGCTCGCCCGTGGTGATTGGATTTTCAGACACAAAGTACCCAACGGTATCCGCTATCTTCTTTTCCTCTTGTTGCTTCTTCAGCCTCCAACCGGTGAAGCGCTCCCTTTCGCGGGAGATCGCGTCGCTGTTGGCCTGCATCTTGGCGCGTTGTTCGGTCACGTACTTGTCGATGTCTGCTTGAATCTGGTTGTTCTCCTTGGTCTTGGCGGTTTCCAGTTCGTTCAAAGCACGCTGCTGTACCCGCTCGTATCCATCCAGCGCCCGGTCGCGTTGTACCGCATCCTGAATCACATCCTTGATGTTTACCCCCGCTGCGTCCAACGCGACAAGTACCGAGGACCTCTTCACGTCCGAGGGCAGATTGCGGATATGCTCGCTTTCCAGCATCTGCGCCACCTTCAATATGGAATACCCCTGAGGGGGCGCCGGAATTTCAGCGGCGCGATAAATTTGTTCAAAAGAGGTGGGGTCGGAGATCGGATTCGTGAATTTTGGCTCAGCTGCAACGCTCGCAGCGATCTCCGCAACGCTTTGTGAAGCGCTCTTTGGCGCGCTCTTTGACGTTCCCTTTGGCGCGCTCGCCGGATTCTGCGCACCACCAGAGTCCTCGTCGACGGAAACGATATAGTTGTACCATTTCTTGGTCATGGTAGCTCCACTAGAGCACACAACCGGGGCGCCGCTCCCCAGGTTTTCTCGAAGACGGCGATTCTGAAGGAATTAAATTGGGCCCGGTCCTTACCCGCAAGGTACTTCCGGCTCGCATGTTTGTCAATTGTTATCATGGCATCGAGAAGACTCCCAGTGGCATCCTCGGACCCTTCGGAAACGCGTGATCCTTGGCTATTCCACAAGGTAGTTGTATACCGCACAATTCACCCCGGAAAGACATTCAGGCGTTCAAAATGAACAGATTTTTGAACAGGTATATGATGGACGCTCGAGGATTTAGTTCCGTGGATGACCTTTCTACCGTACTGAGCCGCTCCATTGAGACCAGGGCGGAATATGACCTTCGATTGCTTGCTCAACAACTCGGCACGAACTATCGCTCTCTGATGTACTGGCTACGCGGCGAGCGGCACATTCCAGCGTACGTCCTACCTCAGATTTGCAATCTGCTGAAAGACTTTGAAGCGTTGGACTTCCTTGAGCGACAAACAGGGCGAGTTGCGTTCAAGCTTCCGGACTCAAAGCTTATCTCCGATAGGGAGATCGTTGCAGTTTCCAATTTGTTAAAGGAAGTGGGCGAGGCCGTCGAGAGCATCGCCGCAACATTGGCGGACGGCGTGGTCGAAGAAAGCGAACTACATGTGACCGTGCCCCGTTTGGAGCGTGTAATCCAGGAATGCGCTTCCCTGAAATACCTCCTGGAAGACCTGTGCAAAAAGGGTAAGAAAAAAGTAAGGCGCTAAGCCAAGTGCTATTGCTTGCCGACGCACAGATTCGAAAAGTTCTATGCGGGGCGTCTCAGCACAGTGCACACCGAGGCGCAGATAGGCCCGCCTATATTGAACGTAGCGGCAACTCGGGCGTTCTTCACCTGCAAGGGCTGTGGAACCTTCCCAAGTAGCTGCCACGCGCTCCATCCAACCATTGCGACGCCGGTTGCGCCAATGGGATGGCCTTTCGCAATCAGCCCGCCAGAGGTGTTTATCCCACATTCGCCATCGACCGCAGTTTTTCCGTCCACCCAATACTGAGCGCCTTTGCCGTACTCGGCTTTTCCCAAAACCTCCGTCCCAAGCGCCCCCATAACAGTGAAACAATCGTGGAGCTCCGCGACATTCACATCGCTCGCTTTCACTCCCGCCATTTGGTAGGCGGTCTTCATGGCCTTCATCGCGCCGGCTGGGCGAAGCACGTCGCGGCCGGCTTTCTTCAAAGCGTCCGTCGCTTGCGCGTATCCGGCAATCTCGATGCAGTCCTGCTTGCGCACACCGACCTTTGCCAACCCTTCCTCCGTGGCGAGAATGAGCGCGGCGTATCCATCGGTGATTTGCGAGCAATCGTAAGTCTTCAGCGGCAGCCCTTCAACGATATAGCGGTTAATCCCCGCGATTTGCATCGCCTGTTCCACCGTAAGGTCGACGTTGCGCATCTGCGCATACTCGTTATGGTGCGCGTTGGCGTACTCTGTCACGGCAATCTGCGCCAGATGCTCTTCCGGCACGCGGTGCACCTTCAGGTAACACTCCATCACCTCCGCAAAGAGGTGCGGGAAGATGTAAACCTTGCCCTCACGCTCGTCGGGATGCGAGAAGTAGCCAAGCGCTTGTCCGATGAGCTTTCCGTCCATTTTGCCATCGGCGTCGCGCATTTTTTCGTAGCCGACGGCAATTCCCGTATCGCCCAAACCGGTCTGCAGCTTCTGAATCACCGAGAGAATAGCCTGCCCGCCGGAGGCACACGCATTCTCGACCGATTCGATGGGCTTACCCGCCATCCCGGGAATATCCGCGACGAGACCCGCGAGCAGCCCCTGCTGATTCAGCGAAATATTGCAAACCGCGCCCACGGACCCGACATCGATCGCAGAAGGTTCGACCTTAATTTCCGCGCACGTCTCCATCACAGAACGGCGAATGATCTCAGGTACGGACATGCCCATCAACTTCCCGAATTTCGATTGATGATAGGCGGCGATATAAATGTGCTTCATAAACACCTCTTAAGATGACTTGCGCTCCCGCAACGCAGAATGGCCTGTGCCAGCGGCCTTAAGCTTAAGATGCCGCAGACGCTCCTGAAGGTCCAGCTTCAGGACTTTGCCATAAGTGTTGCGAGGTAATGCTTCAACGAAAATCACTTCCCGGGGTAATTTGATTTTGTTGATGCGAGGGTGAAGGAACTCCATGATTTCCTCCTCGCTCGCACTCGCAGTTGGTTTCACGGCAACAAAGGCGACCGGAACCTCGCCCCACTTTTCGTCCGGCGTTCCCAGGACACAGACTTCGGCAACCGCAGGATGCTCCAGCAGTTCCTTTTCGATCTCTGCGGGATAGATGTTTACGCCCCCGCTGATGATCATGTCTTTACAACGACCCGCGATGTAGAAGAAGCCCTCTTCGTCGCATCGCGCCAAGTCACCGGTGTGGAACCATCCCGCTGCGTCAAGCGCCTGGGCCGTGGCAGCGGGATTGTTCCAGTAACCCCGGCAAACGTGCGGACCCCGCAGGTAGAGCTCGCCAACTTCATTCGTAGCGACCTCGCTGCCCTGCGGATCAACGAGTTTAGCCTCCGAAAACATCATGGGCTTGCCAATGGAGCCTGGCTTGCGCAGCGATTCTTCGTCGCTCATCGCGAAACAGTTTACGCCGACTTCGGTCAGCCCGTACCCCTGGCGGAAAATCAGTCCGCGCTGCTGGTAAGCACGCAGAACTTCCAGCGGAAGCGGAGCGCCGCCGCTGCAACACCAGCGCAAATGACTGCAATCGAGGGATGCCAACTCCGGAGCATCCAGGAGCATTCTAAAGATCGTCGGCACTCCAAAAAGGATCGTGCACTGGTATTCGCGGAAGGCACGCAAAAGTTCAGCAGCGTCGAATCCATCGTGCAATATGATGCTTCCGCCTATCGCGAACAGCGGAGCCATGAATACGGTAAGACCACCGGCGTGATACATGGGCGTATAGACTTGTACGCGGTCGCTCTGCCGCAATTGCCAGGAGATCACCGTGTTGTAGGCGTTCCAAGCGACCTGGCGATGCGGAATCATCACACCTTTAGGGCGTCCTGTGGTCCCGCTGGTGTAAAGCAGGCAGAAAATCTCCTCGGGTTGAGGTGTAGCCGGCACCGGCTCCGCGCGAACCAAGCCTACGGCCTCGGAATAACTCAGCTCGTCTGGGCCAGCCGCCTCCGGGTCGAGAGAGATGCAGCGCTCGATAGTCGCAAGTGCCCTAAGTTCTCTGGCGAGCTTCTCGTATCGAGAGGAGTACATCAGGCATCGCGGCTGGCAGTCGGCGACTACTTGAGATAACTCATGCGCCGTGCTGCGTGTCCCCAGTGGTACCAGAATGGCGCCCGATTTGCCTGCCGCCCAGAACGCGTCCACATACTCCACGCGGTTCTCCGAGAGGATGCAAACGCGATCCCCAGGACGCAGAGAGCAAAGGTCCAGCCACAGAAGCGCACACTGCACCGCTCGCCGGTCTAGCTCGCTGTAGGTGAACTGCCGTTTCGTAGACGCGTGAATCAACGCAATCGTGTCTGGGCTGAGTCGCGCGCGCTCTCCGAGGATGTCACCCGTGATCATGAATTCTCCTCAGGACGAACGGAGACGGCAGGTTTACTGGCGGACATGCGCGTCGGTTCCGACGCGAGGATGTTCAACAACACGCGACTAAACTCGCGCGGACGCTCGAGTTGTGGAGCGTGGCCACAACGTTCAACTACGCTCAGAGTGCAGTGTGGGAGCTGTGATTGCAGCTTCTTCGCGTAATCCAGTGGCACCAGACGATCGGAGCTGCCCCAGACTAGGTCCACGGGCAATTCGAAGCTTGCTAGCTTGTCTTCGAGCAGGTATTTCGCCATGTCCTCGGCCCCGGCGGCCATGAGCCGCGAGATGGGGCCCGAATTCGAAACGCGCACGAGGTCGTCCAAGACAAAATCAGGCGGATGAGGCGAGGAAGGATCGAGCACGGCATCCATGACGCGCCGTGCCTCTTCGCGGTCTTTGGGCATCAGTCCCATTTGGGTTACGCCCTTCACAGGCCCACCGTCAATGAGAACGACGCGCGTCACGCGATGGGGATGCTTCTGCGCATAGAGCATCGCCATCCAGGCGCCGAACGAGTTGCCCACTATGACTATGGTTGCATTTGGCTGGAGAACCGTATCGCACACCTGTTCCAGAGCGCTCAGCACCACTCCGATGCTGAGGACTCCAGCACGAGGTTCACTCTCGCCGTGACCTGCTAGATCCGCGATTACCAGGCTATAACGCCGCCTCAACTCCGAAGCTACTTTGTTCCACGTCCCAGCCTGATCACCCGCGCCGTGAAGTAGCACCAGCACAGGCCCGGCACCGCCGCTCCAGACGGTTTGTTCTCCGACGGAAGTGGAAATCCTTCGCTTCCGGCAGCCTGCGCGGCGAAGGGCGCTCCTGCGGGACCATACTGTCATCGTGAGCGGCCGCTGGAAGAGGATCACGGAAAATACAACCAGCCCCGCCACGCCCACAAACACCAGAATCATCGCGATTTTGATTTCCAAGCCCATTCCGTGCCCTTGGCCGTTCTTGAAGACACGCAAAACGATCGAGCTACGGCATGCGAAAGGCGCAGCCCGCCTGGTTGTAGCCGACTCCGGAACCCACCAGCACTACCAAGCTGCCGGATTTTACTTTGCCCTGCTCAATCGCATGATCGAGCGCCATAGCCACGCAGGCCGAACCGGTGTACCCGTATTGTTCCATGATAGTGTGCGCACGCTCCCCAGGAACGCCCAGAGTTTGCATCACCCGTTCAATCGTCGGCTTACGCACCTGCGTAAAGATGAAGCAATCGACATCGCTGAGAGCGAAATTACCGTCGGCTGCGAGTCGCCGCACGATGATCGGCCAAGTCTCTTCATTCAACTCCGGCGGATAGCGGTTCTTGATGGTGCACGCCGTGCGCCCAGCCTTCACGGATTCCTCACTCGCCGGTTCGAACGTGCCTCCCGAGTAGATTCCCCAGTAGTCGTGATAAGAACCATCCGCCCGGAACGTGGAAGTGACAAAACCCGGCGAGGTTGCCGGCGCGAGCACCGCGGCGCCCGCCCCGTCACCGTAGAAGAAGACCATCGGGTCGGCTGGCAATGTGAGTTTGTGCATTAGATAGACGCCTACCACGAGCACCGTCTTGATTCCTGGGTTCGCAGCTATAATCCCTGCTGCGGCAGAGAGACCCGTCGGAAACGAAGCGCAAGCGCAACCGATGTCAAACGTGCCCGCGTTTTTTGCGCCAAGTTTATGCTGCAGAACCACTGAAGTAGCGGGCGTAATGTAGTCCGGCGAATCGGTGCCCAGGATGATCAGATCCACATCCTCGGGTTTTTTGCCGGCCCGCTCCACGGCAAGTTTCGCCGCGGGCAGAGCGACATCACTTGTGGCCCAATTGTCCGGGGCGTGCCAGCGGGTTTTGATGCCGCTGCTGGCCTCCATTTTGTCCACGAATTCCGGGATGTGTTTGAAGCGCTCTCGCAGCACATCATTAGTGACTTCCTTTTCCGGTACGTACCGGCCTGTAGCGACAATCGTTGCATAGCGCGTCATGGATCATTCCTCTTGTAGCGTTACTCGTCAGGTGCCCAATACTAACCCGCCGTCGACCGAGAGCACCGTACCTGTAATAAACGATGCTGCGTCGGAGGCCAGCCAAACGTAGGCCTCTGCAATGTCCTCGGGCTTTCCCATCCTGCCTAGAGGCGTGTGCGAGACCATGGTTTGGATCACCTTCTCCGGCATCTTCTGTACCATCTCCGTCGCGATAAAGCCGGGAGCCACGGCATTGACGCGAATATTGTATTTTGCCAACTCCCGCGACCACGTTTTGGCAAACGCAATGACTCCTGCCTTCGTCGCCGCGTAGTTGGTCTGCCCGAAGTTTCCGTACAGCCCCACGATAGACGAGGCGTTGAGGATCACGCCGGAGCCCTTGCGGATCATGTGCGGCACCACGGCGCGCGAGCAAAGGAACACGCCCTTCAGGTTGATGGAGATGACCAGATCGAAGGCGTCATCAGTCATCGTGCCAGCCAGCGTGCCTTCCTTCCACTTTACGAGCTGTGAGTCGCGGGTAATCCCCGCGTTGTTGACTAGCACGTCGATTGCACCCCAGCGTTGGACGGTTTCCTGGACAGCCGCTTCAACGCCCTGGGGATCGCACACGTCGGTTTTGCGGAAGAGCGCTTCACCTCCAAGCGAAGAGAGTTCACGAACGAGTTGGTCGTGTCCGGCATCGTTGACGTCCCACGCCGCCACGCGGCAGCCTTCGCTGGCAAACCGCATGGCAGTGGCTCGGCCGATCCCCGCCGCAGCACCGGTAACGACGACGACCTTACCGCCCAGATCTGTGTTCATAGCGCCCTCTAGAACGTGTACTTCAGCGCAAACTGAATCACTCTGGGTCCAGTAGACGTGGCTACGATTTGTCCGAAGTTCCCCGAAGAGGCGACATTGATAGGATTCGCGAAATTCACGTTGTTGAACAGGTTGAAGAACTCCGAGCGGAACTCCACATTTTGATGTTCTCGAATCGGAATCGTCTTCACGATCGCGAGGTCCGTATTGATCTGCTTGGGTCCCCTTAGGATGTTTCTCCCCAGTGTCCCAAAGCCCAAGTCACCGAGTGTTATGGGGACGGCGAAGGCACTCGTGTCAAAATACTCGCCCAAGCGGCTATTCACGGAGCCGCTCTTAATGGCAGAGGCTATGGTTCGACCCGGTACTAAGTCAGCCATGGTCGCTTGAAAGGCGGAATCCTCTCCATAGATCGAGAAGGGAACACCCGATTGCAACGTCACGATTCCCGAGAAACTCCAGGAGTTCGCCACTCTTTTCGCGAAACCCGAGTCCCCGTGATAAAAGTCGGGAAGATTGTACAGGTAGCTGCCAACGAACCGCTGTCTCCGGTCGAAATCGGAGGATGCATAGTTATGTTCGTTGACCATGTCTCCCGGGATCAGCGTGATGTCACTGACGTCACTACCCGAGTAATCGTCCAGCGAATGAGAATACGTATAGCTGAGCAGCATTTGCAGGCCCTTGGCCAGGCGCTTGTTGATGGTTACTTGCAGAGAGTTGTAGCTGCTGTTGGAGTTGCTCTCCATCAGGAAGCTTCCCAAGCCGGGTGCCGTGAGGTCGGCGAAACCCGGGAAGAAAGGTCCACCGTAAGTGCCCGCCGCGTAGTCCCCTCCGTATGCCGGCGAGACTGCCTGGTTGAACGAGAACAATCGCGGAAACTTGCGCCCAAACGAACCCACATAGCTCACGTCCAGCATCCAATCGTTTAAAAAACTCCACTGCACTCCAAGGTTCGTGACCTGTATGTACGGGATACCCCAGTCTTTCAGGTCCGGGTAGATCCCGGTGGCCGGAACGATGGTTGCTCCGGTTGATATCCCGGTCAACGCAAGGCCCGTTGCCACTGGCAAGAAGGCTGGATACCCCGCAGACGGCAGAGCGAACGGGAAGATGGCCGCATTGCTTAGAGCGAGTGGAAACTGGCTGGGTTGTGGCACCTGCACAAACGGCTGCTCACTCGGGGTGGCTAGCGCTGTCGCCAGCATTTCGTACGGCATATTGAACAGTTGACTGTTGTACAGCCGCATGTTCGGTCGGTCAAAGAAAATGCCGTAGCCGCCACGCAAAACCAGTTTGCCGTTCTGCGTCGCTCGATAAGCGAAGCCCACTCTCGGCCCGAGGTTCTTATAGTTGGAATTCACCAAGCCGTCGCTTACTTTGGGGAATCCCGGAAGATTCCCGTTGCCGGCTTGGACGAAGCCGCCACTGACCGCCACGCCACAGGTCGTGGTTAAGCAGGCACCGGTGGTGTTGGGAATAGCCACCGTTGTAGCCGCCGACGGATCGAACCCGACCAAATGGCCGTCCGTCTCTGTTGTCGGGCCAAAGTAGTCATAGCGCAAACCCAGGTTGAATGTCAGCCGGGGGGCGAGTTTCCAATCGTCTTGCACGAACGCGGAAAGATCGTTGGCGCGGTTGTGAATGCTGTTGGTTCCTGAGCCAATCACTGAGAGACCCGACAATCCCTCGAGAAAGTCCTTCATCACGCCACAGTCGGCTTGGCCTCCCGGGCCCAGAACTGTCGGACAGGTGCTGGCGCTGAAACCTAGGTAATAGATTTCGCCGTTCGGGAACACGTCGAAATAAGGCGCATCCACCTGCTGCCGTTTGTACTCACCGCCAAAGCGGATCGTGTGCCGGCCTGCCATCCACGTTATCATGTCCCCGGCGCTGTACGTGTGCGTCTGCGAGTAGTTGATGCCAAATGGCGATGGACCCAGAGTGAACATATTCGCGAAGGAAAGCGTCGGCATTCCGGGGAACTCACTGCTGAGCGGCGAAGCGATTCCGAGCTGTGAGGAACTGATAGGTTGTGACGGTTTTCCGGGCCCGTAAATAGTGCTATACCCAAATCTGACCTCATTCAGCACGGTTTTCGAGGCGATCGTAGATACTCCAACGGACAGCAGTTGCTGGCCGATGTCTTCCTCCGTAGGCCACCCAGGTGCCTGCAACGGATTACCGTCGCCAAAGGTATCGTAGAGCGCCTGGTTAGTGCGGTTCGTAGCATAGAAGAACTTGCCAAAGAAGCGGTTCTTGTCGTTCAGCTTGAGGTCCAGATTGGTGTTGAACTGATCTTCGTGATAGGTGGAGTTCGATGGAATCGTGACCGGAACGGAGAGGCCAGGGTCGCCGGGCGTGCAACCCGTACCAGTAGTGACGCCGGGAACCCCGGGGATCATGTATTGCCCATTGGGAAGCTTGGCCTGTAGGGCTGCGACGGCCACCGGATCGACGTAGCCACCCAAGCCGTAACAAACCGAAAGAGCTTCGAGGGAAGCGAGATCGCGCTGTGATCCAAGGTACGCCGGCAAGAGCATGGTGGAAAGGGAATTGGTCAGCGAGGTGCCATTGGTTTCGCGCGTCCCCTGATAAGACACGAAGAACCACGCACGATCCTTGATGATTGGACCGCCCAAGGTGCCGCCGAACTGGTTGCGGTCATAAGTGGGCCGCGCCACATTCTCTCTGTTCAGGAAGAAATTGTTGGCATCGAGATTGGTGTTCCGAACGAACTCGTAAAGATCGCCGTGGAACTCATCGGTGCCGGACTTTGTCACTGCCGCAACCACTCCACCGGCATTGCGGCCCTGGGAAGCATCGTACATGCTAGTCTGCACGATGAATTCCTCGAGCGAATCGATGGCCGGAACGGCAAGATTCGGCGTCGATCCCGTCCCGATGGAGTTCGCGTCCACACCATTGACGACCACATTATTGGAAAGCGCGCGTTGCCCGTTAACGTAAATGGCGGCATCGCCGCGCCCCAGTTCAGAGGAGTTCTGGAGGGAACCCGAAGTTCCCGTAGTCAGAGTCAGCAACTGCTGGAAATTGCGTGTAGGCAGCGGCAATTCCCGCAGTTGATTTTCTTCGATGACCGTGCCCCGGTCCGAACTTTCCGTTTGTACCAGTGGCACTTGGGCGGTAACAGAAATCAAGGCCTGTGCCCTGGCCACCTTCAGGGAGACGTCAACAACCGTGGTCTCGGTTATTTTGACAACGATGCCTTCCGTTCTGACCAGTCCGAATCCTTTGGAGGTTGCCGAGAGAGTATAGATGCCCGGCTCCAGCAGCGCGAATGTGTAACGGCCATTGTCGCCCGTTGTGGCTTCGCGCTCCACGCCGGCGTCGCTGGCAAGCGTGATCTTGGCACCTATAACGATGCCCCCGCTGGGATCCGTTACCGCTCCGACGATTTGTCCGGTCGTGGCCGTCTGTGCCTGGGCCATCGACGTCATGAACAACAAAATGCTGGCAAGCGCCAGCAGCAGCCTGAGTGTTCGCATTCGCGTTCCCTCCTTGTAACGCAATTACTTCCTGGAAATTCGACGCTTCCCGCTGCGCGTATACAGACGTACAAACTGATCGACGGCTTCTTCGTCGCTCACACCCAAATGCCGCTTCGCGCCGAACAGATTTTCGACCAGGAAGTACGTGACAAACTGCAGATACAGATTGGCGTAGGCAAATCCCGCGTTCACATCGTCAGGAAACGGAGTCCGGGCTTTTTGAAACATCGCCGCCGCATAGTTGCGCAGCCCTCCCGCAATTTCGTAGTAGCTATGGATGAAATGCTTGTGCCGGAACTCCACGACGTCTATGTACATCAGCCGCCAATAATCCAGATTTTCGGAAACGATGCGCCCAATGGCCATCCCCAGTTTCTTGAGCGACTCGGGATCGGGCGATTGCATGAAAGGAAGAAGTTCTTTCTGCCGCAGCACTTCCATCTTCTGCCCCATCTGATGGACCAAATCGATGAAAATGTCTTCCTTGGTGGGGTAGTAGAGGTACAGCTTGCCCATGGAAACGCCGGCAGCCTGCGCGATCTCTCGTACCGTGGTCCCGTGAAATCCCTGCCGCGTAAAGAGTTTGCGGGCCGCGTTCCTGATCTTGACCTTGATATTCGCGACGGTTCTGTCTAGAAGCTTTGGCATACCCACCCCGAGCTACCAAAACGAGCGCTCGCTCTAGGTGCGGCATTGTAGGTGTCTGCTGTGGGGATGTCAAGGGCAAACGATACTGCGCTGCCTGCAGCCCACAATGGGGTTCCCAGGCCAGTCTGCTAAAATCCGCAGCTGACGTGTACCCATCTTCCCAGGCTGCTCCAGGCGCCTCCGACTTTGTGCTTGTTAACCCAGCTGCTGGTGGCGGCCGTGCTGCAGACATACTCCCGGCCCTACGGAAATTCGCTCAAGAACGACGTTGGCCCGTTGAGATTTGTATGACACGCAGCGCGGACGATCTTGCCGAAAAAGCGCGCGGCGCTGCAGCAGCAGGCTATCGTCGGCTATTCGTACTGGGTGGTGATGGCACCTTCCAGGTGTTGTTGAACGCTGTGTCGGGCTGTTCCGACCTTGTCTTGGGCGTAATTCCTGCCGGAGGGGGGAATGACCTAGCGGCTTCGTTAGGCCTCCCAGAGGACCCGCTACGCGCCACCGCACTGCTTCTGCGAGGCGAAACCTGCCGAATGGATGCCGTGCGCGTACGTACCGCCGACGGATGCGAACGGCTCTACACCGGTGGAGGTGGCGTTGGCTTAGACGCTGAGGCGGCTCGCTACGCCAGCGGTGTTTTCCGCGACATGCGCGGACGTATACGCTATCTACTCTCGGCAATTCGTGCGCTCTTCGTTTTTCGACCCGTCGGCGTTCGCATTTCTCTGCAACCACTGGAACACGAGCCATTGAACGCGACTGTGTTGCTTGCCGTTGTGCTGAACACGCCCAGCTATGGCGCAGGTCTTTACCTCGCCCCCGATGCGAAAACCGACGACGGGATTCTCGACCTAGTGCTCCTGGAAGATCTGGCCGTCTGGGAGGTTCTGGCGCTGCTTCCTTCCCTATGGGCAAAAGGAGAATTGAAAACAAGGCGCGTTCGGCGCTTCCGCGTGAATTGTGTTCGGATAGAAACGGAAAGGCCCTGCCGCTTCCACGGAGACGGGGAAATTCTAGGGATGACGCCAGTTGAGATTTCCGTGGTGCCGCAAGCCTTTTCTATCTTGCGTCCTGCCCAGAAGACCGACAGCTAGTCGTTGGAGGGATTAGTGCGGCTGTCCTGGAGTTGCTGGCTCTTCTTGTATCTCTTTGAGTGGCGTCTCATAAACGCGAAGAGATCAGGAGTCCATTCCTTCAGTTGGTTCCAGCCGATGTTGTATCCCTGGTTGATCGCCCAACCACTCAAAACCCCTCTAAGTGCCCGATCTTCCGTCGGGTAATACAGCATCGAGAGGCTCGCTTGACCTAACTGCCCGAACATCTGACAGGTATTGAATGTGGGCTTGCCCGAATCCGTGCGCGCAATCAGCACCCGTGACATCGCATAACCGATCCGCGACCATGCCGACCCTCTCCCGCGCCGGAAATACCTCGGGTCCTCATGCAACGCCGTCGGCAGAACTCCGTAAATCAGCATGCTGCCCGTAAATTGATCTCCCTCTTGCGCCAGATAGCGTTCTCCAAAAGCTCCCCAACCTTGCCCGTAATGGGGAAGCCCATTCGCCGCCTGCGAAATTCCCGCCTGAATCACGTTTCCATAATGGGCACTTTCGTCCCAGAACTGATGCCACGCGATATTAAACTTTTCCCGGGACGTTAGAGGCCCTTGATTCTCAGGCTGATCGTTCGTGGTCATGAAGTTCGGAACGATAAGAAAAATTCGTTTGGGGACCTCGTCTCTGGACTCGTCCCTTTTTTGTGTCTTCGTCGACTCTATTTTGGGATCGGCTGCAGCCTTGGGGTCAGGCTGGGTCTTAGGATCGGGTTGGACTGCGGAATCCGGCTGTACTTTGGGATCCGGGCTGTCCGGCTTCTCTTGAGCGAATCCCGGCACGACCGCCAGCGCCAGGGTGAGCACCAGCACCCGCCAAGCATACCTGATCACTCGCGAAGCCATTTCGTGCCTTGCCTCGATTCGCCGCGACCACTCAAATCCCCATTTTGAGCGGGAAACTTCAGTGTACTCGAAGTCTCTAGGAACCCCAAAATGCCGCACGGGTTGTCCGCGCGAGAAGGTACACAGCCGATTAGCCCTTTTTCCGGTCGACCTTCAGGTTCAGGGTTATCTCTTTGCGGCTGTCCAGAGAACTCACCGTACGCGGTGCCGACTTTTCGTCCTCGGCCTCGGCATGAATCTCATAGTCGACATTGGGATCCAACCCGCTAAAGCGGTACGCTCCCTCTTCATCCGTGAAATGGCTTAGTACCACATTGGTCCGCAAATTCTTCAGAAACACCACGCCATTTACAATCGCCTTGTCCGCTTTATCCGTTACTACGCCCCGCACGCTCCGCAGTTGCGGCTCCTTCTTCGAACCCTGCCCCGCCGCCTGACCCGCGCAGAACAACAGAACGGTCACTATCATGGCGAACCATCGTGTTCTATTCACGGTTTCGCTCCCGCTTTGCCCTGGTCGGCAGGTTCCAGCTTGATGGACAGCCGCTGCTGCACATCCACTTTGCCATCGACGGCTTTGCTCTGATCCTGGTATTTCTTCACGTGCGTAACCACTTCATACTCGTACCCCGGAAACACCCGCACCGCAAATTCCCCTCGGGAGTTCGTGTACGTTTCCCAGCGAAACTTCTTTTCGTCCATTCGCCGGACGCGCACCTGCACGCCCGGAAACGAAATGGCTTTTTCATTAAACACCGTCCCAAGGATGAGAAAACTCGGAAGCGGTCTTTCCTTTCCGTTTAGCTGCTGACTCGAAGACGGGTTTTGCTCGCCACCTGTACTGGCTGCCGGAGAACTCGTGGCTGGCATTGGCGCAGGTTCCTGCGCCAACAGAACGGCACTGCTTAAAAGCACGCACAGGACATGGATTGGAGGTCTCATCCCCTTGCAATCGTTTCCCAGAGTATCCACGCTCTTTGATGGACCGGCATTTGCGAAGGATGCTTGGGCCGATGCTGCGGCTTATTCCTCCTCGTCTTCATCGTCTTCGTCGAGATCTTCTTCTTCCGGCAGGTCGCCGTCTTCGTCAAAATCCTCGTCGTTCTCTTCTTCCTCGAGGTCCTCTTCTTCGAGGTCATCGGAAATGGGGTTCAGCGCCACTGGATGAGTTTGCGAAACCTCCAATTCCGTTTCGCACTCCGGGCAGCTGAGGATTTCTCCCTCTTCAACCTCGTCTTCGTCCACATCAATTTCTGCGGAACATTCTGGGCAGCGGAGCACGGCCGCATCCTCCGATTTGATTTCAGAAAGTAAGTTGCCTTGGCCTTGGCACTCACTATCCGGCGTATTATATACCTCGGCGAGGGAAATCAGCCTCCACCGTTTTGGCCTCACTCAGTTTAACCTAACGGTTGGACCAGAGACAGTTCAAGCCATGGCTCGAGAATATCCGGACCGGCCGGTTGTGGGAGTTGGCGGCGTGGTCATTGAAGATGGCCGGACCCTGCTCATCCGTCGCGGGAGCGAACCACTTCGTGGACAATGGTCCATCCCCGGTGGAATGCTGGAGCTCGGGGAATCCCTGAAGGCTGGCGTCGCAAGAGAGCTTCTCGAAGAAACAGGTCTGCACGTTCGGGTGCTGGATCTAATTGAGGTTTTTGACCGCATCTACGTGCAAGAGCCAGACATTGCACCTACCCCAGGTAAGCGGCCCAGATTCCACTACGTCATCGTGGATTATCTCTGCGAACGTATTTCCGGGGAAGCGCGTGCCGGCAGCGATGTGACCGATGTCGTTTTTGCGCGAGAGGATGAACTGGAGCAGTATCATCTGACAGAAACCGCCACTCGCGTGCTCCGCCGCGCCTTTGCCATGGCTTCACAACGTCAGAAACTCTTGTAAGTGTGGCCCAGCGTTTTCTCAACTACGACTACTGCTATTTTGAGATCTTCAGAATTTCTATATTCCCGTTCGAATTTGTCAGTGATAGCGTACATCCGCCATTTCCAATTTTCCCATTCAGCGAGTCGCCGCTCAGCACCCCCGTCGCCGTTACCGGCAGTTCGCTGGTGATGCGCCCAAATGAAGTCCGCGCATTCACCTGATATCCGGCATCCTCGGGCAAGCGCACTTGCATTGGCGAAAACGAGGTCTTCAGAGAAATATTCTTGCATCCCGACGAATTGCGCGCCGAGGAAACCTGCACGGTGCCATTCTGATTGTCTACGTTAATTGACCCTGCTATGTCCTCCAAGGTGACCGCGCCGAAACTGGTTTTCACCGAAGCATCTCCTCGAATCGCATTCGCCGTAACCGAACCGTTCGAATTCTCGACGATCACGCTTCCGCTCACCCTCTGTATGCTCACCGCGCCGAAGCTCGTCTTGGCGTAGGCATCCGCTCCCACATCGCTCAGCGAAATGCGGCCGTTACCCGTCGTCGCCCGCACCCCCTTGGGCAGCCCGCTCCCGTCAATGGAACCGAACGATGTGTTGAAGGTGCCTTTTCCCTTTATCTCCTTCACGGTTATGTTTCCGTTCGAGTCTTCCACTTCCGCGGGACCGTTGATCTGCTCGAGGGACACCTCCCCGAACGTGGTCTTCACGTAAACTTCGCTGCCTACTGGTCCCCCTTGCACGCGCCCATTCGAGGACGTGCATTTTACGGAACCGGCCACATTGGCAAAATTAATCGATCCAAAGCTGGTACTCAGGTGTGCACTTCCACTCACCGTATTCACATCGATTGCGCCGTTATTGTCGTTGATGGTCACGTCGCCGTGAATATTCCGTGCGTTGACCGACCCGAAAGAGTCGCTTACGTTTGCGCTGCCCGTGTCCCTCAACTCCACAGCGCCATTCCCCCCGGAAATTGCCACTGCGCCTTGGACATTGCTTGCCGTAATCGAGGCAAACCGGTCCTTTACGTCCAGCGCTCCCTTGACCGCCGAAACCGTCACCGACCCATTGTTATTTACGATCGTGACACTTCCATCCGCGCCCGTGAGCTCGACGGTGCCGAACGAGTTCGTCAGTTTCGTTGAGCCTCCATCGTGAAAGTCCAGCCGGCCGTGCCCATTTTCCACCTCCGCCCAGCCATGCACCCCGGCCACCTCCACGTTGCCAAAACTGTTCTTCAGCCAGAGTTTCGCATCGCTCGGGACAGTGATGTCATAGTCCACCGAGTACGATGGCCCACCTATGCGAATCTTAAAAAAGCCGGATTCCTCGCTGGGATATATAGTCTGCACCTTGATGCCCGAGGAGTCCTGCGTGACATCGATGCGCGTTTGCTCGGAAAACTTGTCCGCTTCCGCTTGTGTACGCGCCTGCACTCGAATGGTCGTGGAGATCTTTACCTCACGGCCACTGCCCCCATGAATGTGGACGTCACCAAACTTATTCTGCACGCTCAGCGTTTGATTCTCGTTCAGAGTCAACGTTTTCTGGAACTCTCTGCTCGCCGTATTCTGCCCCAGCCCCTTGCCCGAAGCCGGCGACGCCACACAGCACACGACCATCAAAACATTCAACCATCTGACCCGGTATGACCTGAAATCACCCGTCATTTTTTCGTCTCCAAAACTTCTCGCAGCGTTTCCTGCTTTTCCTGGTACATCGCCAGAAGTTCGTAACGCAAATGGGCATTCGAAGGATTCCGGCCTGCTTCCTCGCGCATTTCTTCAATGGCGCTGTCCAACACGACCAGCTTTTCACGATAGCTCGCCATCAGTGGCGATGTCGGAGAATCCAATTGCGGTCTTGCATCCGCGGCCAGTTTGTCGATCGCCTTCATATACTCGCGTTCCGTCCGCTCGACCTCCGCCAACGCCGAATTCTTCAATAATTTCGCCTGCGAAGGTTCGTTTGGGGGCCGCGTCATCACATAGATAGCCGATACTGCGAGCACCACGACCAACACCCCTGCCAGCGCCGCCTGCCAACCCACAGGAATTCTCCGCCAAACCGCCAGCCTCTCCCAGAACCGCCGGCCCTCGCCCTGCCGCTGCTCGTCCTGGTGGAGCGAGTTTTCGATCTTCGCCCACAGCGCGGGATCTTCCCTGTAGTCTCTCAACTCCTCAGCCGCCCGGCTCAGCGATTTCCAGGCACGAAGCTCTTCACCGCACTCCGAGCAACCAACGGCATGCCGCTCCAAAGCTTCCCATTCCTGCGCCGTACCATCCCTAAAAATCCGCTCGCGATCCGCACACGTAATGTTCATCGCACACCTCCTGCTTCCGCGCTCCGAGGAGGCTCTAGCATGCTTCGCAGGTTTTTCTTAGCCTGAAATAAAGTGTTCTTCGACGCGGTCTCGCTGATTCCCAGCAGCGCAGCGATTTCCGCATGATGGAATCCTTCCACCTCGTACAGGAGGAAGACTTGCCGTTGCTGCCGCGTCAGTGTTAGGAGCGCGCGTTCGAGAGCCATGCGCAAGGACGGGTGCGAACCCGGTGCCCGTGGCTCCGGCTGCCGTGGAGCTTGGGCGTCATCCTGGGCTTGTTCCTTGCGCCTCATCCGGCTGCGTCTCATGTCATGACACGTGTTCACCAGGATTCGGAATGTCCAAGTGACAAAGGATGACTGGCCGCGCAAGCCTCTTATCCCCCGCTGAATCTTCAAGAACGTATCTTGCACCGCGTCTTCCGCATCCGTTGGCGACCCCAACAAGTTGCGCGCCAAATTTTTCATCCGCGCCCCTTGCAGCCGATACAAGCGCTCATATGCGTGCATTTCCCCCGCCAGGCAGCCCGACGCCAACGTAGCGTCCTCAGGAACCTTGTCGGTCGCCCGGTTGTGCTCTTCAATTTCCGGAGGATCCACCCGCCGCTCCCCTTGAGCTGCCACACCGGAGATTCTATTCCCCCAAGGCAGCGTAAGTCCCACAGATCCCATCACTTTCTCCTGTGGTATAG
>Ga0187781_10001273_pt1 | contig 19038 bp, 12 predicted proteins | sample 0715_SJ02_MP02_2_FD_132447 | JGI IMG/M metagenome (GOLD analysis project Ga0187781, IMG submission 132447) | Tropical peat soil microbial communities from peatlands in Department of Meta, Colombia - 0715_SJ02_MP02_20_MG | ecosystem: Environmental > Terrestrial > Soil > Wetlands > Peat | place... | reverse complement strand
GGGCGCACCTGGCAGCCGATCTTCGACGGTCAGCCAACCCAGTCGATCGGCGCGATCGCGGTCGCACCGTCCGACCCGAACTTTGTCTACGTGGCGAGCGGTGAGGGACTCCGGCGGCCGGATCTCTCGGTCGGCAACGGCCTCTATCGTTCGACCGACGGCGGGCGCACCTGGACGCACGCTGGCCTCACCGGCGGGGAGCAGATTCCCGAGCTCGCCATTGACCCGCACGATCCGAATCGCCTCTTTGCCGCCGTGCTCGGCCACCCCTACGGCGCCAACGAAGAGCGCGGCATCTACCGCTCGCGCGATGGCGGAGCGACCTGGGAGCGGGTGCTCTACAAGGATGCCGACACCGGCGGCTCGGGGGTGGCATTCGATCCGGCCCATCCGGAGGTGGTGTACGCGGCGCTCTGGCAGTCGCGCCTCGGCCCCTGGGAGGACAAGAACGAGTTCGAGGGCACCAACGGCGGGCTCTTCAAGTCGACCGACGGCGGCACGACCTGGAAGCACCTGAGCGCGGGACTTCCCGACAATCTCACCCAGATCAACTTCGCGATCGCCGCGAGCGCGCCGCAGCGCATCTACGCGGTGGCGGCGACGACCGACCCGGGCGACTACCAGTCCTCGGCCGGGCTCGGTGTCTACCGCTCGGATGATGGGGGCGAGCACTGGGCGCGGATCACGACCGACCCGCGCGCCTCGCTCCGCATCGGCGGCGGCGATCTCACCGTGCTGCGCGTCGATCCGACCAACGCCGACGTCCTCTACAGCATGGGGATCGTCACCATGAAGTCGGCCGACGGCGGCAAGACCTGGACGCCGCTGCGCGGGGCTCCGGGGGGCGATGACTACCAGAACATGTGGGTCAGCTCCAGGGATTCCCGCATCCTCGCGCTGGTGAGCGACCAGGGCGCGGTCATCAGCGTGAACGGCGGCGAGAGCTGGAGCAGCTGGTTCAACCAGCCGACGGCGCAGCTCTATCACGTCAGCGCTACCCCGACCTTCCCGTACCGGGTCTGCGCCGGGCAGCAGGAGAGCGGCTCGGTGTGCATCGCCACGCGCGGCAACGACGGCTCGATCACCGACCGCGAATGGCACCCGGTCGGCGTGATCGAGTACGGCTACGTCGCCCCCGATCCGCTCGATCCGGACGTCATTTACGGGGCTGGTCGTACCGAAGTCTCGAAATTTCATGTCTCCACGGGCCAGGTGCAGAACGTCACCCCGGCTCCGGTGCGCGGACCCGAAGTGCGGGCCGACCGCACGGAGCCGCTGATGTTCTCGCCGCTCGACAGCCATGTCCTCTACTACGCGCTCAACCGGCTGTGGAAGACGAGCGACGGCGGCATGACCTGGAGCGCGATCAGCCCGGACCTCGCGCGCGAAGCGGGCGCGCTGCCGGCCAGCGTTGCCACGCAGCACCCGAAGGACGCGGAGCAGCAGCGCGGCGTGATCTATGCGCTCGGCCCCTCGCCGAAGAGCATCGAAACACTCTGGGCGGGCACCGACGACGGCCTGGTGTGGGTCACGCGCGATGGCGGCTTGCGTTGGGCCAACGTCACGCCTCCCGAGCTCATCCCCTGGAGCAAGGTGACGCAGATCGAGCCGTCGCACTTCGACGCCGACAGCGCCTATGTCTCGGTGAGCCGCCTGCGCATCGACGACCTGCACCCCTTCCTCTATCGCACGCGCGACGGCGGCAAGAGCTGGCAGTCGATCGCGGCGGGTCTGCCGGACGATGCCCCGGTGAACGCGGTGCGCGAGGACCCCGAGCGCCGCGGATTGCTGTTCGCGGCCACGGAGAAGGCCGTGTGGGTTTCCTATGACGACGGCGATCATTGGGATTCGCTGCAGCTCAATCTGCCGCACACCTCGATGCGCGACCTGCTCATCCACGGCGACGATCTGATCGTGGCGACGCACGGCCGCTCGTTCTGGGTGCTCGACGACATCTCGCGCCTGCGACAGCTCACCTCCGCCGCGATGCGCGACGCCGTGTTGTTCCGCCCGGCCGCCGCCTACCGTGTGCATCGCAGCACCTGGACCGACACTCCGATCCCGCCCGATGAGCCGATCGCCGCCAATCCGCCAGCCGGGGCAGTGATCGAGTATTTTCTGCCGCGCGAGGCAAAGCACCCGGTGACCCTCGAGGTCATCGACGGCGCCGGCAACCTCGTGCGCCGCTTCAGGAGCGACGACGCCCCCGAGCCGTCGGCCGATGAGCTCGCGCGCGAGCTGATTCCCGCCTACTGGCTGAGCGCCCCGCGGGTGCTGCCCGCGGGAGCCGGCATGCACCGCTGGGTCTGGAACCTGCGCTACGCGGACCCCGTGTCCGTCACCCACGGTTATCCCATCTCGGCCGTCCCGCACGCGACGCCGCGCGAGCCGCAGGGGCCGCTGGCGCTGCCCGGCAGCTATCTCGTGCGCCTCACGGTCGACGGGCGCAAGCTCGAGCAGCCCCTGACGATGAAGCCCGACCCGCGCGTGCGGCTGCCCGATGGCGCGCTTGCCGATCAGCTGCGGCTCGCCACCGAGCTCGCCGGCCTCCTCACCGAGAGCTCGCAGACGCTGCTCGCCGCCAGGTCCGAGCAGGCGCAGCTCAAGGCGCTCAAGCCGACGGGAGCCGCGGCCCAGGCCACGAGCGACTACCAGGCGCGCCTCACGGCGCTGCTGGAATCGAAAGAGGAAAAGAGCGCGCCGCCGCCGAAGCCGCAGGGCGCGCACCAAGTGCTGCTGCCCGATGTGCAGGGCCACATCGACTCACTGTATTCCGAGCTGCTGCGTGGCGATGCCCCGCCGACCGCCGCACAGCTGGCCGCCACCGCCGCCGCGCGCGAGTCTCTCGCGGGCCTCAGCAACGGCTGGCGCAAGCTCCAGGGCGAGCTGCCGGATCTCAACCGGCAGCTGAAGGCCGCGGGCCTCACCCCGGTGCGGGCGGACCTGGCGCCGCCGCGGGATGTCAACGCCGCGGACGAGGAGTGAGCGCCGGAACGAAAGGATTGAGCGGCTGAAGGAACCCGGCGCGACTGGTGCCCTTCGGGGCAGCGCGCGCATCATACAAAGATCCACCGAGAAAGACTGGAGTTAAGCGCATGCGCTTGGTAGCTGCTGTCGTGCTGCTCACCGCAGCATCTTCTGCCTTCGCCTATACCGCCGACGAGCTTGCCGCCAAAAACGTTGCCGCCAAGGGCGGTGCCGAAAAGCTCGCCGCCCTGCACTCGCTGCGGCTCACCGGCAAGCTGCTCGTCAATGGCGACTCGCTGCAGCTCGGCTACGTCGCCACGGTCGCGCGGCCCGACTCGGTGCGCGTCGAGGCGACGTTGCAGGGACTCACGGTGATCCAGGCCTACGACGGCACGCAGGGCTGGAAGGTGAACCCGTTCCAGGGGCGCAAGGACCCCGAGAAGATGGCGGCCGACGACGCCAAGGAGCTGAGCGAGGATGCAGCCGACTTCGCCGGCCCATTGGTCGACTACAAGGCCAAGGGCTACAAGCTCGAGTATCTCGGCACCGAGGACGTCGACGGAACGGACGCCCACAAGCTGCGCGTCACCCGGCCCAACGGCGACATCACCTATGTGTTCCTCGATCCCGACTACTTCCTCGAGATTCGCACCATCAACCGCCGTATCCAGCACGGCGTGCCGCGGGAAACCGTCACCGACTACGGCGACTACGAGCAGGTGAACGGGGTCTACTACCCCTTCTCGCAGGCCTCGGGGCCGAGCGGCTCGAGCGAGCGCAGCAACAAGGTGCAGTTCGACAAGGCGGAAGCCAACTTAGCCGTAGACGGCGCTCTGTTCCGCTTCCCGGCGACGCAGCCGGCCACCGCCGCCAGCAAATAACTTCCGGGAGAAAAACCATGCGATTCCTGATCCTGGCGCTGGCCGGCGCAGCGCTCTCCGTGGCCAACGTTCCCGCCGTGCTGGCGGCCGACGCGCCGGTAGCCGACTCGGCCGTGATCTCCGGACTCGGCGCCCGCAACATCGGATCCGCAGCGATGAGCGGGCGCATCGCGGCGCTCGCCGGCTACAACGATGCCTCCGGCAAGCTGACTCTGTTCGTCGGCGCCGCGAGCGGTGGCGTATGGAAGTCGACTGACGGCGGCACCATTTTCAAGCCGGTGTTCGACAGGCAGCCGGTACAGTCGATCGGCGCGATCGCGATCGACCCGAGCCATCACGAGAACATGTGGGTCGGCACGGGCGAGTCCTGGACGCGCAACAGCGTCTCGGTGGGCGACGGTATCTACAAATCGACCGACGCCGGCGAGACCTGGACCAGCGCCGGCCTCAAGGACTCGGAGCGCATCTCGAAGATCATCGTCGACCCGCGCTCCTCCGATACCGTCTACGCCTGCGTCCCGGGCAAGCTCTGGAGTGACTCGGCCGACCGCGGCCTCTATAAGACGAGCGACGGCGGCAAGACCTGGCAGCTGATCCTCAAGGGCTCGAACCTCTCGACCGGCTGCGCGAGCGTGACACAGCAGCCCGGCAGCCCCGACGTGCTGCTCGCCAGTCTCTGGGATTTCCGCCGCAAGGGCTGGACATTCCGCTCCGGTGGCGACGGGCCGAAGGCGGCCTCCGGCAGCGGTCTGTACCGCAGCAGCGACGGCGGCAGGAGCTGGACCGAGCTCACCACGGCGGCCAACAAGGGGCTGCCGGCGAAGCCCTACGGGCGCATCGCCCTCAGCTTTGCGCCGAGCGAGCCGCAGACTGTCTACGCCTTCATCGAATCGACCGACTCGGCGCTCTACGTCTCGCACGACGGCGGCTCCACCTGGGAGCGCGGCGACAAGAGCACCTGGATGGTGTGGCGGCCCTTCTATTTCGCCAACCTGATCGTCGACCCGAAAAATCCCAAGCGCGTCTTCAAGACCGACGGCGCCCTGATCCTGAGCGAGGACGGCGGCAAGAGCTTCACCACCGTCGGTGGCTTCAACGGCGCGCATGGCGACGTGCACGACGTGTTCGTCGATCCCGCCAACTCGCAGCACGTTTTCAACGGCGACGACGGCGGACTCTGGACCTCGTACGACGGCGGCAACAAGTGGTGGAAGTCGGACAACCTGCCGATCTCGCAGTTCTATCACGTGAGCGTCGACAACGCCGATCCCTACCACGTCTACGGCGGCCTGCAGGACAACGGCTCGTGGCGGGGCGACTCGGCCTACCCGGGCGGCATCACCAGCGCGCGCTGGACCGCGTTCTTCGGCGGGGACGGCTTCTGGATGTACAACGACCCATCCGCCTCCGACTACGTCTACGCGGAAGCCCAGGGGGGCACCATCGGGCGCGTCGACATGCGCACGCTCGAGACGCGCGACATCCAGCCGAAGCTGGGCGCCGAGGACCTCAAGCTCTACAAGAAGCTGCGCTTCAACTGGAACACCCCGATCGCGCTGTCGCCGAACGAGCCGGGGACGATCTACATCGGCTCGCAGTTCCTCTATCGGTCGAAGGATCGAGGCCAGAGCTGGCAGCGGATCTCCCCGGACCTCACCAGCAACGATCCCAACATGCAGAAGCAGGAGCAGTCGGGCGGTGTGACGGTGGACAACTCGGCGGCCGAGATGCACACCACGATCTTCTCGATCAGCGAGTCGCCGCTCGAGAAGGGCACGATCTGGGTCGGCACCGACGACGGCAACGTGCAGTTGACGCGCGACGCTGGCGCGCACTGGACCAACGTCGCCGGCAACGTGCCCGGCCTGCCGAAGGGCGAGTGGGTGAACTGGGTGCAGGCGAGCAGCTTCGATGCGGCCACCGCTTATGCCGCCTTCGACCGCCATACCTTCGGCGATCTCGCCCCGTACGTGTACGTGACCCGCGACTACGGCAGGACCTGGGCGGCACTGGTGACGCCGCAGGACGCCAAGAGCGTGCGCGGCTACGCGCACGTCATCAAGGAAGACACCGTCGACAAGTCGCTGCTGTTCCTCGGCACCGAGTTTGGCCTCTGGATTTCGGTGGACGGCGGCGCGCACTGGGGCCAGTTCAAGGGCGGCGACATTCCACCGGTCGCGGTTCGCGACCTCGTGGTGCAGCCGCGCGACAGTGACCTGGTGCTGGCCACCCACGGCCGCGGCATCTGGATCATCGACGACATCACGCCGCTCAGGTCTCTGACGCCGGAGCTGCTCGCGAGCGATGTGGCGTTCGTCTCGGCGCGCCCGGTGCAGCAGCGCATCGAGGCCGACGGCGGCGCGCCGACCGGCGCCGCCGCTTTCGTCGGCGACGATCCCACGGCGGGCGCCGTCATTACCTACTACCAGAGGACTCGGCACCTGTTCGGCAAGCTCAAGATCGAGGTCCTCGATCCGAGCGGTCACGTGCTCGATGAGCTGCCGGCGAGCAGCCGCCGGGGGCTCAACCGCGTGCTCTGGACCATGCACCTGCCGGCGCCGCACGTGCCGCCCGCGGTACAGGTGGCGTTCGCGGCCACCCAGGGGCCGCGCGTGGTGCCCGGCACCTACACCATCCGCATCGAGGACAACGGCAAGACCTACGACACCAGGATCGACGTCGGGCTCGACCGGCGCGTCACCTGGAGCGTGGCCGATCGCAAGGCGCAGTACGAGGCGGCGATGAAGGTCTACACGCTCTTCAACGACGAAACGCAGTTCTTCGCGCAGATCGTGGGACTGCGCCAGCAGGTCGCGGCGGCCGACAAGGGCCGGACCGGCAAGGACCCGCTGCACAGGAAGCTCGCCGACTTCGATCAGAAGCTCGACAGGATCCGCAAGGAGATCGTCGCCACCACCGAGGGCGGAGCGATCACCGGCGAGGAGCGGCTGCGCGAGCACACCGATCAGCTCTACGGCGCCGTCAACTCCTGGGAGGGTCCGCCCTCGGCCTATCAGCTCGACAACATCGCGGGGCTGCGCGGCCAGCTCGACGACGCAATGGCCGAGTTCGCCACGCTGACCTCGAAGGAACTGCCGGCCCTCAACTCGGAGCTGAAGGGGAAAGGCGGATCGGCCTTGAGCGTTCCGGCGCCGACGGCCTTCGACGACGAGGATGCCCGCGGCGGCGGCGGCCGGCCGGTAAGCTCCCGGCAGGACCCCGACGCCGCGCTCGACCTGAGCAGCCTCGCGGACCTCAAGCTCTTCAACTGAGCCGAGGCGATCGCGGTCACGCGCTGCGCGTAACTCGCGCGGTGCGTGGTCGCGGGGCCTCTGGCTCCGGGACGCGCGCGCGAGAGGACTTGCGAAGCCATGAGCGGAGTCGCCCGGTGAACCGCAAGGGTGCACCGGCCGGGCGCTCCCTGGCGCCCGAGGCAGTGCGCTGACGTTTGGATCTTGCGCTTCCCTGCGTTTGTGGCACCGCGGCCGGCTGCTGGCCGTCCCAGGAGCTTCAAGCGAAGACAGCGGAGCAAGACTCTTGCGCGCGCGGCCCGGCGTTGGAGGTTGTCGTCGGCCCGGCCGTGCGCGAGGTCACTTCCGCAGCGTGTACTCCGCGCTGCAATACGGGCACTTCGCCCACCCCGTGTCCCTGATGGCCAGGTACACGCGCGGATGCGAGTTCCACAGGTACATCTGCGGCATCGGGCAGCTGAGCGGCAGATCCTCCGGCGTCACGTCGTACTGGTTCTGAGCGTTGGGCTGGATGAGGGGCCGTGCGGTGGCGACCATGGAGCAGTCTCTCGCTGGAGCGGAAAGCGCGTGTGGGCGCGGATTATACCGGCCCGGCGGGCGGGTCGGCGCCCATGGCGGCGTCCCAGATGCGGGTGACGTTGGCGCGCAGCGGCGCGAACTCTTCCACAGCAGCCAGTGCCGGCCGGCCGGCAAGTGCGAGGTGGTGCGCGGTGGCGCGATAGGCGCGGTAAGCCCCGGTGAGCAGGTCGACATCGGCCTGCGGGACCAGGGCTGCGGAGGCCACCGATTCGAGCTGGCGGATGGTGTCGGCGAACATCACCACCGCCGGGTAGCGCTCGGCCCAGGCGAGCGCCCAGTACTGCGCCAGGAACTCGATGTCGGCGATGCCGCCCGGGTCCTGCTTGATGTCGAAGCGCGCGCTGTCACCCTTGGAAAGCTCACGGCGCATGCGCTCGCGCATGGCGCGCACTTCGCTGCGGAGGCTGTCACGCCGCACGTGGTGGCACAGCACCTCCAGCCGCACCCGCTCGAACCGCGCGCGCAGCTCGGGCGAGCCGGCGACGCTACGGGCGTGCAGCAGCGCCTGGTGCTCCCAGGTCCACGCCTCGCGCCGCTGATACTCGGCGAACGCCTCGATGTTGGTCACCAGCAATCCGCCCTTGCCGCTCGGCCGCAGCCGCACGTCGACCTCGTAGAGCCGTCCGGCGCCAGAGTGCATGGTCAGGAGGTGCACGATGCGCTGCGCGAGGCGCACGAAGAACAGCTGGTTGTCGATCGGGCGGTCGGCGCTGGTCTCCTGGCGCTCGCCGTGCGAGTCATGCAGGAACACCAGGTCGAGATCCGAGGAATAGCCGAGCTCCATGCCGCCGAGCTTGCCGTAGCCGATCGCGCCGACGTTCACCGGCCGGCCGTCGCCGCAGGTCGGCACGCCGAACTGCGCAGTGATCTGCCGCCACGCGAGCTCGAGCGCGCACTCGATGATGAGCTCGGCGATGTCGGTGAGCCGGTCGCTCACCTGCATCAGCGGCATGGCGCCGGTGAGATCGGCGACCGCCACGCGGAACACCGCCGCGCTCTGGAAATGGCGCAGCGCCTCGACCTGGCGCTCGGGGTCCTCGTCGTGCAGCTGGCCGAGGCGCTGCCCGAGCTCCGCCGCGAGCGAGGCGCGGGTCGGCTGCTCCGACAGCAGCCGCGCGTCGATCAGCTCATCGAGCAGCAGCGGCTGACCGGCGATCTGCGCCGCCAGGAACTCGCCGTGCCCGACCAGCTCGACCAGGCGCGCCCGCGCGACGGCGTTCTCGCGCAGCAGCGCGAAGTATGCCGAGCGCTTGCCGGTCGCCTCGATGATGGTGAGGATCCGCCGCAGCACCGGCAGCTGCGCGCCGCTGCTCGCGATGTCGGCGAGCAGCACCGGCAGCAGCGCCTGCAGACGCCTGCGGCCCGGCTCATCGAGCTTGCGCACCAGGCTCGAGGCGCGCAGCTCGAGCAGCAGCCGCGCGGCTTCCGCGCTGTCGCCGAAGCCGGCTGCCTCGAGCGACTCGGCGAGCGCCGCGGTCTCCGCCTGCGTGTCCCAGAAACGCCCGAGGTCGATCCTGACCGCCGCCTCCGGCTCGGCGCCGCCGCCCAGAATGACGTCGTGAAAATGCCCGCGCACGCAGGCGCGGTGCCGCTCGAGATCGGCCAGCAGCGCCGGCCAGTCGCGCGAGTCCATGGCGAGTGCTATGCGCTCACGCACCCAGGGCTCGCGCGGCAGCGCATGCACCTGGGCATCGCCCAGCATCTGCAGCCGGTTCTCGAGGCGCCGCAGAAAGACGTACGCGGCATCGAGCTGCATCACCGCCTCGGCCGGCAGGATGCGTGTTTCCCCGAGGCGCCTCAAGGCGGTGCGTAGTGCCGGCGTCTGCAGCGCCCGATCGCGCCCGCCACGCGTGAGCTGCAGCGCCTGCACGATGAACTCGATCTCGCGGATCCCGCCCGGGCCGAGCTTGACGTCGTCGGCGAGCTCGCGCCGCTCGACCTCGCGCTCGATCAGCGCCTTCATCTCGCGCAGGCTCTCGAAGACGCCGTAGTCGAGATAGCGCCGGTAGACGAACGGCCGCACCGCGGCTGCCTCGATCTCGGCGTAACGCTCGGGCGCGGTGATCGCACGCGCCTTGATATAGGCGTAGCGCTCCCAGTCGCGGCCGTGCCGCATCAGGTAGTCCTCGAAGGAGGCGAAGCTCGAGACGACGTGCCCCGAGTCGCCGAAGGGCCGCAGCCGCAGGTCCACCCGCAAGACGAAGCCCTCGGCGGTCGGCGCCTCCAGCAGCCGCACCAGCGCCTGCACCAGGCGCGTGAAGAATTCCTCGTTGGCCACACCGCGCTGGCCGTCGGTCTCGCCGTGCTCCGGGAACAGCGGCACCAGGTCGACGTCCGAGGAGAAGTTGAGCTCACCGCCGCCGAGCTTGCCCATGCCGATGATCACCAGCGGCTGAGCCTCGCCGCTCGCAGAGCGCGGCTCGCCGTAGCGTGCGACCAGCCCGTGACGCGCGTAGCTCAGGGCCGAGCGGATCGCCGCATCGGCGAACGCACTGAGATCGGCGAGTGTCTCATCGAGATCCGCCCAGCCGGCGAGGTCGCGCCAGGCGATGCGGGCGAGCTCCTGCCGGCGCCAGCGCCGCAGCGCGCTCTGTGCCTCGCCTTCCGGGGTCGCGGCGGGAAGCTCCGGTGCGTGCGTCGCGATCTCGCCGGGAGCCAGCCGGCGAGTGAGATCGCCGCGTGACAGCAGCGCAGTGAGGAGCCGTGGATCGCGCCTCAGGGACTCGGCGACAAAATCGCTCGCCGCCAACACCCGCGGCAGCGAGGCACGAACGTCCGCCGGGGCCAGCGCGAGCGCCGCATCGGAACCCGCAGGCGGGTCAGTTCCAGACATTGCCCCCGAGGTCGTGCACGGCTGCGGTGTCGAGCTGGCGGCTCAAACCCCTGAATCTCGACGACGCGGTATAGATCTGGGCACCGTCCGAGGCGTCGATCGAGCCGGTGTCGCCCTCGATCAGGCTGTTGTCGATGTGGACATTGGCGGCGCGCGCGGAGACACCGACACCCGTGGCGCGGATGCGGCTGTTGGTGATGTGGATCTCGCAGCCGTTCTCGGCGCTCACGCCGTCGCCTTCGAACTGAAGATTGAGGTTGTCGATGTGCAGCAGGCGCGCCCCCTGGCAGACGATCGGCTCGCGTCGCACTTCGATCGTCGGGCTCGCCGAGGCCGGCTCGCGCGAGGCGGCCGGCGCCACGGCGGGAGCGGCCGTCGACCCCGAGCCCGCCTCGATGCTGTACCCGGGTCCCGCCTCGAGAACCTGTCCGGGCACCGGCTGGGCCTGACCGCCCGGCTGGGACGCCCTCGAGGCGAATACTTTAGGCGGGGGCGGCGCCGGCGGAACCTCCGGCTCGCTCGCCTCGCCGCGCCAGGCGGCAGCCCCCGCGGCAGTCGGCGCGGGGGCCGTCGCAGCCTCGGGCCCGGCGCCTGCGGGCGCAGCCGCCGCTGTCCCCGGCGCGGTCGTCGGGGCCGTCGCACCCGTCGCGGCGCTCGCGGAGGCACCCGCAGAGGCCGGCGCAGGCGCTCGCGCGACCAGCTGGTCGGCACGCAGCATGGAGAGCTCGCCGGTGTCCTTGTTGCGCACCGTGAAGGTGCGGCTGTGCTGATCCGCCGCGACGACCTCCAGGCGGTCGTTGCGCTCGAGGGCCGCGCGGGCCCAGGTCATCTCGTCCTGGCCCTTACCGGCGCACGCGGCGAGCGCGAGCGCCGCGAGGGCAGGAGCCGCGAGCAGTGCGCGAGCGTTCGCGTCGATCATGGTGAGCCTCCTTGGAGAGGATCCTCCCAAGGGGACGATAAACCAAAAAAACAGGCCCCACGAGGGGGCCTGCGAATGATGCGCGGAATAGGGGGTCTTGTTCCGCGTCTTTGGGGGCTGCGCCATAGGCCGAGAGCCTGGGGCGCGAACCCCTAACCGTTATGTAAAGGCTAACGGCTCAGAGTTACAGAATCGATACCTCTTTAGAGAGGGTCCTTACATGTCCATCCCGCCCATGCCGCCCGGCGGGCCCGCATGGCTGTGCTCCTCGTCCTTCGGGGCCTCGGCCACCATGACCTCGGTGGTCAGCAGCAGCCCCGCCACCGAGGCGGCGTTCTGCAGTGCAAGACGCGTAACCTTGGTGGGGTCCAGGATCCCGGCCTCGAGCAGGTCGCCGAACTCATGGTTGGCGGCGTTGTACCCGTAGGCACCGGGCTTGCTCTTGACCTGGTTGAGGATCACGGCGGCATCTTCGCCGGCGTTCTCGACGATCTGGCGCAGCGGCTCCTCGATCGAGCGCGACAGGATGCGTACGCCGACCGTCTGGTCCTCGTTCGCGCCCTCGAGCTTCTCGAGGGCCTTCTGCACGCGGATCAGCGCCACGCCACCGCCCGGCACCACGCCCTCCTCCACCGCCGCACGCGTGGCGTGCAGGGCGTCCTCGACGCGGGCCTTCTTCTCCTTCATCTCGATCTCGGTGGCGGCACCGACCTTGATCACGGCGACGCCGCCGGAGAGCTTGGCGACGCGCTCCTGCAGCTTCTCCTTGTCGTAGTCGGAGGTGGCCTCCTCGATCTGCTGGCGGATCGACTCGATGCGCGCCTTGATGTCGGCAGCCTTGCCGGCGCCGTCGATGATGGTGGTGTTCTCCTTTTCCACGATGATCTTCTTGGCGTCGCCGAGATCGTTCATGGTCGCCTTCTCGAGCGACAGGCCGACCTCATCCGAGATCACCGTGCCGCCCGTAAGGGTGGCGATGTCCTGCAGCATGGCCTTGCGGCGGTCGCCGAAGCCCGGCGCCTTGACGCCGGCCACCTTGAGGATGCCGCGGATGTTGTTGACGACCAGCGTCGCCAGCGCCTCACCCTCGATGTCCTCCGCGACCACCAGCAGCGGCCGGCCGGCCTTGGCGACACCTTCGAGCAGCGGCAGCAGCTCGCGGATGTTGGAGATCTTCTTGTCGACCAGCAGGATCGCCGGCTTCTCGAGCTCCGCGGTCTGGTTCTGCTGGTTGTTGATGAAGTACGGCGAGAGGTAGCCGCGGTCGAACTGCATGCCCTCGACCACTTCGAGCTCGTTGGTGAGGCCCGAGCCCTCTTCCACCGTGATCACGCCCTCCTTGCCGACCTTCTCCATCGCCTCGGCGATGGTCTTGCCGATCGACTCGTCCGCGTTCGCGGAGATGGTGCCGACCTGCGCGATGGCCTTGGAGTCCTTGCAGGGCTTGGAGAGCTTCTTCAGCTCCTCGACGGCGGTGATCACCGCCCGGTCGATGCCGCGCTTGACATCCATCGGGTTGCGGCCCGAGGAGACGGCCTTGAGGCCCTCGCGGATGATCGCCTGCGCGAGCACGGTGGCGGTGGTGGTACCGTCGCCGGCCTCATCGGAGGTATTGGACGCGACTTCCTTCACCATCTGCGCGCCCATGTTCTCGAACTTGTCCTTGAGCTCGATCTCCTTCGCGACCGAGACGCCGTCCTTGGTGACGGTCGGGGCGCCGAAGCTCTTCTCGAGCACGGCGTTGCGGCCCTTGGGGCCGAGAGTCGCCTTGACGGCGTTGGCGAGGACATTCACGCCCTTGAACATGCGCGAGCGTGCGTCATCGCTGAATCTAACTTCTTTGGCAGCCATTTCGTGATCCTCGCTTACTTGCCTTCAATGACGGCCATGACGTCTTCTTCGCGCATGACCACGAGATCTTCACCGTCGACCTTGACCTCCGTCCCGCTGTACTTGCCGAACAGGATCTTGTCGCCGACCTTCACATAGAGAGGCCTGACCTGGCCGTCCTCGAGAATCTTGCCCTTGCCGACCGCAACGATTTTTCCCTGCACCGGCTTCTCGGCCGCGGTGTCGGGAATCACGATGCCGCCCGGGGAGGTACGCTCCTCTTCCAGGCGCTTCACGATGACGCGGTCATGAAGAGGACGAATCTTCATGGGTGTTCGCTCCTTAAAAACTCTTGATGATTGGATGGTTATTCGCCGAGGGGAGCTATTAGCACTCCCCCCGTGCGGCTGCTAATGATAGGGAGGGACCTAGCGATTTCAAGCGGTCGCCGGACTTTTTTCGCCAGGAGGGCTGTTTTGGCCACCCGGGAGCGGTCTTGTTCAGGGATGAACCGCAGTTCCTGCCACTCGTCCAGCGCTTGCGCTATAAAGCCGCCATATGCCGTTAAGCATTAGACATATTCTCGCGGCCGGACTGCTGGTCGCGGGCGCCTGCGCCCTGGCGGCACAGGCGCAGTCACCCTCCCCGCCCGCCTCTCCCTCCACCGCGGTGCCGCCCAAGGGCCTGAGCGGCGTCCTCGGCTCAGTCAGGAACACCGGGGACGACTTCCTCCCGGTGGATGAGGCGTTTCGCTTCGACGCACTGGCCGGTGGAAGCGACCAGGTGGTGCTCAACTGGGAGATCGCCGAGGGCTACTACCTCTACAAAGCGCGCATCAGGATCGCGACCGGAAGTGCGGCCGCCCAGCTCGGCACGCCGCAGTTTCCTCAGGGTCAGATCAAGAACGACGAGTACTTCGGCCGCCAGGAGATCTATCACCACGAGTTGCGCGTGACCGTGCCGGTCGCCCGTGCCGCGGGCGGCGCGTTCGCGCTGCCGCTCGAAGTGACCTACCAGGGCTGTGCGGAAAAGGGCCTGTGCTATCCGCCGACGACGAAGTCCGTGAGCGTCACCCTCTCCGGCGGCGCCGGCAGCGCGGGCGGCAACGCTGCATCGGGCAACAGCGGATTCGCGGCTTCCGAGCAATCGCGCTTCGCGCAGCTGCTCACCGGCAACTTCTTCCTGATGATCGGCGGCTTCTATCTCGCGGGGCTGCTGCTCGCCTTCACGCCCTGCGTGCTGCCGATGGTGCCGATCCTCTCCGGGATCATCGCCGGCGGCGGCGCGCACGTGACCACGGGGCGCGCATTCGCGCTCTCGGTGACCTATGTGCTCGGCATGGCGCTCACTTATACGGCCGCCGGCATCGCCGGCGCTGCGATGGGCCGCGAGGTGCAGGCGCTCTTTCAGCAGTGGTGGGTGCTCGCCCTGTTCGCCGCGGTTTTCGTGGCGATGGCGCTGTCGATGTTCGGGCTCTACACGGTGCAAATGCCGGCGGCGATCCAGACCCGCATCGCCAATGTCAGCAACCGCCAGTCGGCCGGCACGTTCAGCGGCGTCGCGGTCATGGGCGCGCTATCGGCCCTCATCGTCACGACCTGTGTGGGTCCGGCGCTGGTCGCAGCGCTCCTCGTCATCAGCCAGACCGGCCAGATCGCCCGCGGGGGAGCGGCGCTCTTTGCCATGAGCATCGGGATGGGGACGCCGCTGCTCATCGTCGGCGCCTCCGCCGGCAAGCTCCTGCCGAAGGCCGGCGCGTGGATGGACTTCGTGAAGAAGCTCTTTGGCGCCATGATGCTGGCGGTCGCTGCGTGGATGCTCGCGCGCATCGTCCCCGATCGCGTGGGGCTGCTTCTCTGGGCGGTGCCGGCGCTGACGCTCGCGTGGCTGCTGTGGTTCGAGCTCAAGACGCGCTCGGCGGCCAAGTGGGTGCTGCGGGTCGCCGGACTCGCGGTCGGGGTCTACGGCGTGGCACTCGCCGCGGGCTCGGCGCTCGGCGGCAGGGATCCGCTGGCGCCGATTCCCGCGCTCGCGCATGAGTCGCGCGAGCTGCCGTTCCGCACCGTCCGCACGGTGGCGGATCTCGAGCGCGAGGTGCACGCCGCGAGCGCCGCAAGGCGCGGCGTGATGCTCGATTTCTCCGCCGACTGGTGCACCTCGTGCAAGGAGATGGAGCGCTACACGTTCACCGACCCCGGCGTGCAGAGCGCGCTCGCGCACGTCTCGCTCCTGCGCGCCGATGTGACCGCGGACAACGCGGACGACCAGGCGCTGCTCAAACACTTCGGGATCATCGGACCCCCGACCATTGCCTTCTACGGTCCGGACGGCGGGGAGCGGAGTGAGTACCGTGTAGTCGGGTACATGAAGGCGGACGCCTTCGCCGCCCGGGCTCGCACGGCGTTAGCCGCAGCGCCGTGAAGAGCGGCCGGTGGTCGGCGGCCGTCGCGCTGACCCTGGCGGGTGTGCTCGGCTGCGGCGCCTTGGGCTTCCTCGCCTACCGGCTGATATCGCCTCAGCGGACGCTGAGAGCGAGCGCGCCCCCGGCAGCGCGCCCCGCGGATCTGGCCCCGGCGGTCCCGGTCGCCGGCGGCGGGGGTAAACCGATCCCCGATACCCTTCCCGATTTCTCCCTCCCCGACGCGAGCGGTGCACCCCATCGCCTGGCCGAGTGGGCAGGCAGGCCACTGGTGGTCAACTTCTGGGCTACCTGGTGCGAGCCCTGCCGCCGGGAGATTCCCCTTCTCGAAGGCCTTCGCCGCGAAAACGCTGGAAATGCCATCGAAATAGTCGGGATCGCAATCGATCAGCGTGATTCTGTCGAAAAATACGTCCGGGACATGAAAATCGACTACCCGGTGCTGATCGGCGAGAAGGGGGGCCTCGAAGCCGCGGCCGCCTTCGGAATGGAGCCGGTTCTTCCGTTCTCGGCCTTCGCAGACGCCCGCGGGCGAATCGTCACGGTCAAGATCGGCGAGTTGCATCGGGACGAGGCGACGTTCATCCTCGCCCGCCTGGCCGACATCGGGGCCGGCCGACTGACGCTCGAGGCCGCCCGGGGACAGATCGATGCGGCCATGCGGAGCCTGGCGGTTTCCCGTGCCGCCGCAGGGGGCGACTGAGCCAAGTTCTGCGAGATCTCCGCAGATCGCCTCAAGAACTATCCCAATTGGGCCCAGATTAGGGTACATTCGCCGCGCCTGTGTGACCCAAACCGATAAGAAGACGCGCGCCTGATGGCCCGAGTGCTGTTGCTGAACGGCCCGAACCTCAATCTGCTCGGCACCCGCGAGCCGGCTCTCTACGGGACCGACACCCTCGAGGCGATCGAGAAGCGGGCGGTCGCGCTCGCGCGTGAGGCGGGACATGAGCTCATCGCCTTCCAGAGCAACGCCGAGCACGAGCTCATCGGGCGCATCCAGCGCGCCCCATCCGAGGGCGTGGGTTTCGTGATCTTCAACCCGGGCGCCTTCACCCATACGAGCATCGCGCTGCGCGATGCGCTGCTCGGGACGCACCTGCCTTTCATCGAGCTGCACCTTTCCAACACGCAGGCGCGCGAGCCATTTCGCCGACATTCCTATTTCTCCGACATCGCCGTCGGTGTCATCGCCGGTTTCGGAGCCTTCGGCTACGAGCTGGCGGTGCGGGCCGCCGCGCAGCATCTGGCACGCGGCGCCTGAGCGGCGCACGGCACTGCAGGACCGAGGGGGCATTGCCCGGCATGGACATTCGAAAAATCAAGAAACTGATCGAGCTGCTGGAGGAATCCGGCATCGCGGAGATCGAGATCAAGGAGGGGGAGGAGGCCGTGCGCATCAGCCGCATGACCGCGCCCGCCGCGGGCATCCCGGTCACGCAGGTGGTGCACGCGGCAGCGCCGGCGGCCGGCGTCGCACCCAGGGTGCCCGAGCTGCAGCCGGCCGCGCCCGCCGACGCGGGGGCCGGCAAGCCGAAGCCGGGCGAGCACGTCATCACCGCGCCCATGGTCGGTACTTTCTATGCCGCCCCCTCTCCGGGAGCCAAGCCCTTCGTCGAGATCGGCGATGAGATCAAGGTCGGCCAGGTTCTTTGCGTCATCGAAGCGATGAAGATGATGAACCAGATCGAAGCCGACAAGGCCGGGCGGATCGCCTCGATCATGGCGCGTAACGGCGATCCGGTGGAGTTCGGCCAACCGTTGTTCATCATCGAATAGCGGCCCATGATCGAGAAGCTGGTCATCGCCAATCGCGGCGAGATTGCCCTGCGGATCCTGCGGGCGTGCCGCGAGCTCGGCATCAAGACGGTCGCGGTGCACTCCACCGCCGATTACAGCCTCAAGCACGTGCTGCTCGCGGACGAGTCGGTGTGCATCGGTCCACCGCCATCCGCCGGCAGCTACCTCAACATGCCGGCGATCATCTCGGCCGCGGAGGTGACCGACTCGGTTGCCATCCACCCGGGCTACGGCTTCCTCTCCGAGAACGCCGACTTCGCCGAGCGCGTCGAGAAGAGCGGCTTCGTGTTCGTCGGGCCGAAGGCCGAGACCATCCGCACCATGGGCGATAAGGTCTCGGCCATCAAGGTCATGAAGTCGCACGGGGTGCCGTGCGTGCCCGGCTCCGACGGTCCGCTGGGCGATGACGGCGACGAAAACCTGCGCATCGCGCGCGACATCGGCTACCCGGTCATCATCAAGGCCTCGGGCGGCGGCGGCGGCCGCGGCATGCGCGTGGTGCACACCGACGCCTCGCTCCTCAACGCTATCGGCATCACGCGCGCCGAGGCGCGCGCCGCCTTCGGCAACGACCAGGTCTACATGGAGAAATTCCTCGAGCGGCCGCGCCACATCGAGTTCCAGGTACTGGGCGATGCGCACGGCAACGTGATCCACCTCGGCGAGCGCGACTGCTCGATGCAGCGCCGCCACCAGAAGGTGATCGAGGAAGCGCCGGCGCCGGGGATCACCCTGCGGCAGCGCAAGACCATGGGGGACCGCTGCGTCGAGGCGTGCCGCGCGGTCGGCTACCGCAGCGCCGGTACGCTCGAGTTCCTCTACGAGGACGGTGAGTTCTACTTCATCGAGATGAACACCCGCATCCAGGTCGAGCATCCGGTCACCGAGCTCATCACCGGCATCGATCTGGTCAAGGCGCAGCTGCTGATCGCGAGCGGCGAGCGGCTGCCCTACTCGCAGAGCGACGTGCAGATCCGCGGCCATGCCATCGAGTGCCGCATCAACGCCGAGGACCCGAAGACCTTCGTGCCCTCGCCCGGGCCGATCCGCCTGTGGCACGCCCCCGGCGGCCCCGGCATCCGCGTCGACAGCCACGTGTACTCCGGCTACAACGTGCCGCCTTACTACGACTCACTGATCGCGAAACTGGTCGCGCACGGCGACAGCCGCGAAACGGCCATCGCCCGCATGAAGAACGCGCTTGCGGAGATGGTGATCGAGGGCATCAAGACCAACGTCGCCCTGCACCAGGAGATCTTCAACCACGCGGCCTTCCAGAAGGGCGGCACCGACATCCACTACCTGGAGCGGCGGCTCGGTTTGCGGTGAGGATGGGTGCGTCCGCAGCGCGCGCGGCCACCCAAGCGCATGCCTTCCTACGCAGTGCTCAGCTGGCGCGCTCAAGTGATCCGCAGGCGCATCGAGCCCATGCGCATGCCTTCCTACGGAGTGCTCGGCTGGCGCGCTCAAGTGATCCGCAGGCGCATCGAGCCCATGCGCATGCCTTCCTACGGAGTGCTCGGCTGGCGCGCTCAAGTGATCCGCAGGCGCATCGAGCC
>Ga0187781_10001271_pt1 | contig 19050 bp, 16 predicted proteins | sample 0715_SJ02_MP02_2_FD_132447 | JGI IMG/M metagenome (GOLD analysis project Ga0187781, IMG submission 132447) | Tropical peat soil microbial communities from peatlands in Department of Meta, Colombia - 0715_SJ02_MP02_20_MG | ecosystem: Environmental > Terrestrial > Soil > Wetlands > Peat | place... | reverse complement strand
CTTCATAACCGTCGCTTTGCGTGACATTGATGCTAGCTTTCATGTGGGCGCTGTCAGCTTCAATCGAGCTCACGTCACCGCCGAGCGCGGCCAGGGCCGGAAGGCAGAACACCACGACAGCCAAGGCAGCCAAGGACAGGGAACGTGACAGACGCACGACTACTGGATTTATTTTCATATTGCTCACCGCTCTCCTACCTAGCTTTCGGGATTACTAATTCGATCCTAACCCCGAAAAACTATTTTAGTTGCTCTGTGGTCTCTCGGGTTCTCGTTGGCACACTGTGGTTGCTTATTTAGATGCTGACAGGAGGTTCGGCGGGCGGAAAAAATAGCAGTGGAACAGCCCTGCTGTGCAAGCGGTTAGCGCCTTGAGTCAGTCAGTTCGGTCTAGGGACACCCGCCGCATCTTGGTGCGGCTAGTGGGGATCAGCAGCGACGCTGGAGGGATCGGGCATAGCTTGGCCGTGGCTTGCGGGGTGTTGCCACACCGCAGCGCGGTTCACGGTAATCTGGTAATCCGAGTAATCGATGGTGAGAAACGCCTTGCCCCCCATCCGGACCAGGGTCATCGATTCATTGTGGGCGGGGAGCCAAAAACCGTCCTTGTTCGCCCACTGATATTGAATTTCGGTGCGAGTGACCCATATAGATGGGTTCTTTTCCGGCTCTCCCTTCATTCGCACCACCGCAAAGTCGTGGGCATCGACCCAAATTTTTCCCCGGTACAGGTACCGGCTCTTACCTTTGGGTTTTACGTTCAAGACATAGAAATCGTCCTTGGCGGTATGTTCGATCTCGTCGAGTGAGAAGTCATAGTTTTCTGGCGTGATCTCCAGCGCTTTGCGGTTCTGCTCTTCCTGGGCTTCGCTCTCGCTGGCAAGCAGCCTGACGAGCACGCGATTGATCAGCAGATGGGAGCCACTCTCCGACAAAATCCTGAATTCTTTCTTATCGGGGGCAGTGTAGGTAGCTTCTACTACCATCGAGGCGTTGTGCGACCCGAACAGGCCCTTGTATTGGAGGCGGTAGACGCGTTTCCCACGATAGCCCTGCAGGGCTTCTGCGCGTAGAGCATTGGCAACCATCAGCTTTTGCACGATCGCGTCCGCGGAAAATGGACGTGGAGAACGCACATCTGCCTCCGCCAGGCTGAACCCGTTCAGGACGGTGACTACAACCAGACTTACCCGGATTGAAATCTCACAAGGGCGAAAGTTCATCTTCCCGTTCTTCCTGCTGAGTGTCCCGGGCGAATCGTCTTTCCAGGAATCTCCTGGCCAAGTCACGGCCTCCAAGTCCAAACGCCAGAGCCAGGCCGAAAAGGAGGGATCCAAAAATCATGGCGAACGCAATCAGGACCGTGCGTTCCGCGAGGCCGAGTTCCTCGAAGGCCATGGAGACGGTCAAAATGGTAATCAAGCTACGAACCGTGAAGCTGATCAGCCGTGGCGAAGGTGAGCCGGCATTGACAGCCGCCAGCAGCGTGGCCCGCGAAAAGAAACTGGCTGCCAGAAGTCCGAGAAAAATCAGGAAAAACGCGACCACCAGGCGGGGCAGATAACCGAAATAGCTGGAGATGTGAGGTTGCAGACTGACAATTCCAAGGACGCTGACGCCCACCATGATGAAGCCGATCCACGCGACCCAAAACACGAGCCGGCTAAGCAACTCGGTGGAGGAGGGCAGCGCCGCCCTGCGCAGCAACTGGGTGGCACCGGTGTTCTCAGAAAGCCGGTCAAACCTGACGAGCCGCAGGATGCTGCGGACAATGGTCTTCAACAGCCACGCGACAAACCAGCCAATGAGCACGATTATGATCATTACCATCAGCCGGGGCAGGAACTGCGCCACGTTGCGCACGATCTCCTGGGTTGCCTGAGTTAGCTCAAAAACGAATTTTTCCCACATTACGACCTCACTTCCTGCCGTTCCACAATTCTCCCAAGTACGGCTTGAACCGTGTGAAGGTAAGGCAGAGAGCGTCTACATGCTGCTCCACTTGCTCGCTGCCGGAATCGCGATTTTCTCCGAGGAAGGTATGAATCTTCCCGCGGTAAAGGGGAGCTAAAGCTTGAATGATGTGGTCCCGGCTTATGACCGCCTTATGATAAGAAGCGGCAAATTCGTATACCGTTTTCACCCACAAATCATCGGAGTAACAGAAATCGCTTTCGCTGATTGCGGCGAGTTGTTTTAGTTCCACCAGGGTTCCGGCGGAAAGGATCGATTTCAGGATAGGCTCCAGTTCAACCACGCCATCCACAAACATTTGATACAGCCGCTTGCGATTGATGCGCCGGGGCTCAAGGGTAATTTCAGCATTGCCACCGATGGTGAGCACAAAGTCGCCGTTGGATTCAGTTGGCCGCGCGGGCGGCTTATGTTCCAGCGTCCAAAACAGTGGTCCAACCGTATCGCGCATAGCGCGCACCAAATCAGCCGGGCCATGGTCCAGAGTATTCTTGCTGCCCAGGAAAGCCTGCGCGAGACGAAAGCCATCATTGATGGCGGCAACCGTCAAGAACAGCTCGCTGCCTGCAAACCCCAGGTCTTCGGACCAGACATCGCAGCCGAACAAGTAAGTTCCCAAGCGGCCGGAAAACGCGAATTCGGAAGCGTAGGGCTCTCGGACGCACTTGCTGTAAAGCGCGCGGATCACAGGATAGATCAGGTTCCGGATCAGAAGCCCGTCAAACTTGTGCCTCCGGTACACCGGCGTGATCAAGTCCAGCTTGTCGTGATAAACAGGCTGCAGCAGACGGGGAATGCCATCAGGTTCGATGGTAGAATCGGCGGCGATAATGGCACAAGCTGCCGGATGCAGGAGATCGGCGGCGGCCAGCATGGTATACAGCGCTCTCGAGCTGCCAGGCTCGCCTTGATAATGCGTGCTTATGGAGTGCAAGGTACGAAGCGCCTGCGGATGGGCGGCGTTTTGCATGTCACTGATGGAAGCTGCACGGACTAATTCCTGAGTATCGTCCCGGGATCCGCCGTCAGCATTAATGATGACGGCACGTTCCCGGGGGAAATATTTCAGCAGTCCGCCGCGGATAGCCTGCACGACTTGGCCCACGGTTGCCGCTGAATTATAGGTGGGCACCCCGACCAGGATGTCTACTTCGCCAACGTTCATCAACTCGCGAAGAAAATCATCCGTAAGAACGCTTTCTTCGGGCAAAACCAAGCCTCCATTGTTTCAATGCAGAAGTAAGAAGTCAGAATGCAGAGTTGGGATCGAGCGCAGCTTGCTTGTGATCCTTAGCCTGACCGCGCTGCTACCCGACTTCTGCATTGCCTTAGATCTTCCTCAGCCGAAACCAGTAGAACTGATAAGGCCCCACGGTGAGCAGATAGGGTAAGTCTCCAATCCGCGGAAATATATTGCGTCCAAACATTTCAATCAGGATGTTGCCTTTGTAAGGCCGCAAATCCAGTTCCACCGCCTGCGCAGCGCTGGAAAGATTGTTCACCACAAGGATAATTTCCTTTTGCCAGCGCCGCACGTAGGCCAGGACTCGATGGTTGGCTGGATAAAGAAATTCGATTGAACCTCTCCCGAATACCGGGGTCGATTTACGGATGTTCACGAGGCGCTTCATCCAGGAGAGCAGCGAGTGCTCGAACCTTTGTTGTGAGGCTACGTTAACCGCGGGGAAGCCGTAAACCGGATTTAACATCAGAGGGGAATACAGTTTTTCAGGATCGGCCGAGGAAAAACCGCCGTTCCATCCGCCATTCCACTGCATGGGAGTTCTGACCCCGTTGCGATCGCCCAAGTTAACGTTATCACCCATGCCGATTTCGTCCCCGTAGTAGATGATCGGAGTGCCTGGCAGGGACATCAGCATTCCATTCATCAACTCTACCCGCCGGCGATCATTATCCAGCAGCGGCGCCAGGCGGCGCCGAATTCCCAGGTTCAGTCGCATGTTTTTGTCACGGGCATATTCGTCGTACATGTAGTCGCGCTCCATGTCGGTGACCATTTCCAAGGTCAATTCGTCATGATTGCGCAGGAAAAGGAACCATTGGCAGGTATCCGGAATCTCTGGGGTCTGTTGCAGGATTTCGGTAATTGGCTTGCGGTCTTCCAGCTTGAGGCCCATGAACATTCGTGGCATCAGCGGGAAATGAAAGGCGGCGTGAAACTCATCGCCGTTTCCAAAGTAGATGCGCAGGTCGGCCGGCCACTGATTGGCTTCCGCGAGAAACATCCTGCCGGGAAACTCGCGATCCAGACGGGCACGAAAGTCCCGTATGATGTGGTGGGTTTCAGGCAAATTCTCGCAATTAGTGCCTTCCCGCTCTATCAGGTAGGGAACCGCATCGAGCCGGAAGGCATCGACTCCCATGGCCAGCCAGAAACGCATAACGTCCCACATCTCGTTCCGGACAGCAGGATTATCGTAATTGAGATCAGGCTGGTGACTGAAAAACCGGTGCCAGTAGTACTGCTTCGATACCGGATCCCAAGCCCAGTTCGAAAGTTCAGTATCGAGAAAGATGATGCGTGTCCCGCGGTATTTGGTATCGGTGTCGCTCCACACATACCAGTCGCGGCGCGGATTATCACGCAAACTGCGGGACTCCTGAAACCAGGGATGCTGGTCGGACGTATGGTTGAGCACCATTTCGATGATGACGCGAATTCCTCGCTTGTGTGCCGCGTCAAGAAAAGTCTTGAAGTCTTCGAGGGTGCCGTAACTGGGATGAACGGAGCGGTAATCCGCGATGTCGTAGCCGTCATCACGCAGCGGTGAAGGAAAGAACGGCATCAGCCACAACGCGTCCACGCCCAGATCTTTCAGATAATCAAGCTTTTGCGCTAGACCGGCAAAATCCCCGATCCCATCGCCGTTGCTGTCGTAGAAGGCGCGGACATGGACCTGATAAATAATCGCGTCCTTGTACCAGAGCGGGTCTAGCGAACCTGCCAAAGCAATCTCCCAAATTCTCTCCCGCCGGGAACTTGTTGTGAGCATGCCCGCCGTAGGCTGAGAGGCAACATCAGCTCTGATCGGAGCTTTTCACAACCAGGGATCGAGCGCGAGTGGAAAATTCAATAGGAGTTTCTAGATTATCACCACCAAGCGCGTTTTTTCGTACGCGGCGGTGTCTGCTGTGGCGCTGGGAATCCAGCCGCTCGATCATGATCTGCACGGTGCCGAATCCTGAATGTTATTCTGGAAGCAGGCATGATCCGTTGGCGGCAGCAGTTTCAGGCAGGTGCGATCAAGCTGCTGATTTTCGATTTAGATGGCACGTTGATCGACTCACGTTTGGATCTGGTTCATTCCGTGAACGCGATGCTCCGCCATTTCCGCCGGCCCGAACTTCCCGATGATGTAATTGCTTCCTATGTGGGCGATGGCGCACCCGTGCTGGTGCGGCGGGCATTGGGTGATCCCAATGATCAAGGCTACATCAAGGAGGGGCTGGAGTTTTTTCTGGCGTACTACCGGGTGCACAAGCTCGATCACACGCATCTGTATCCTGGTGTCAAAGAGATGCTGAATGTGGTTCGCAATTCCAACGGTGTCAGGCGCCACATGGCCGTGCTGTCCAATAAACCGGTGGTCCCTTCGCGTGCTATTGTGGAGGCGCTGGGCCTGGCGGAATTTTTCAGCCATGTATATGGAGGCAATAGCTTTCCGACCAAGAAGCCCGATCCGCACGGCGTGCAGACGATTTTGCGTGAGGCCAACGCGCGTCCCGGCGAAGGAGTAATGATTGGTGACTCTGCAGTCGACGTGATCACCGGCCGGAATGCGGGTCTGTGGACCTGCGGCGTGACCTACGGATTCGCTCCGCATACTCTATGCGAAGCCCCACCCGACGTAACCGTCGACAGCCCGGAAGAATTGGCACAGATGTTGCAATAATTATCTCCGCTCTCCGTTGCTGAATGTCAGCGGTTGGACCGCTGGAGAATGGGCGGGTCTGGTGCTGTCGGGCAAGTGACAGCTTCAGTCGACATCGGCCGTAGCCTCAGCAAGGCTGTGGACGGCCTCCTTGAAAACCTTGCCCCGATGCTCGTAATTGCGAAACTGGTCGAAGCTGGCACAGGCAGGAGCGAGCAACACGATGTCACCCGGCTTGGCGGCATCACTGGCACGCCGGATCGCATTCTCCAAAGTATCGGCGTGGACGACTTCTGTGGCTCCTTTAATTTGGGATTCGATCTTGGCGGCGGCTGCGCCGATCGTGTACACAGACTTCACTCGTTGCCGGAGAAGATCATTCAGCACGCTGTAGTCGCTTCCCTTATCTTTGCCACCGAGGATCAAGTGAATGTTTGCGGGGAATGATTCCAAGGCTTTGATGGTGGCATCGACGTTGGTCGCTTTGGAATCGTTGTAATATTCCACGCCGCCGATCGAAGCAACATGTTCCAGCCGATGCTCGACCGCGCGGAATTCGTGGACAGCTTTGCTGATGCGGCGCGGCTCAACATCGCTGAGAACGCCGACGCACACGGCGGCCAGCACGTTCTCCACATTGTGGGCGCCCTTCAGAGGAGTTTCTGAGACTTGCATGATCTCGCGTTGCCCGCTTGTGTCGCGGAAAAGAACACGGCCATCGCGAACGTACGCACCCTGCTTTACTTCCCTCTTTCGGCTGAACCAAAAAACCTGGGCCCGGGTCCGGGAAGCCATGGCGACACAGGTCGGATCGTCCGCGTTCAAAACCGCGAAATCGCTGCCTTGCTGGCTCTCGAAAATGCGCGCCTTGGCATCGGCGTAAGCCATGAACGTGCGATGCCGATCGAGATGGTCGGGCGTGACATTGAGAACAACGGCAATGTGCGGCCGAAAAGTTTCAGTGGTTTCGAGCTGAAAACTGGAAACTTCGAGCACCGCAATTGTGTCCTCAGTAGCTTGTTCGACCAGAGAAATGGCAGGGGTGCCGATGTTGCCGCCGACAAGCGTGGGAAATCCGCCATTGGCTACGACCGCGCCGGCGAGAGCGGTTGTAGTGGTCTTTCCATTTGAACCGGTGATGGCAACAATGCGGCCAGGGAAAAAGCGTCCCGCCAGCTCAACTTCGCCGATGATTTTCTCGCCAAGGGCTCGCGCCTGGGCCAGCGGAGCTGCATCGAGTGGAACACCGGGACTTACGACAATCAAGTCCTGGTTCTGAAAAGTGCGATCGCCGTGCCCACCGGTCTCAATGGCAATGCCTTCGTCAAGCAGGCGAGGAATCTCCTCTTTCAACTCGTCCGGAGTCTTGGTATCAGAAACCGTAACCCGCGCGCCTTTGGACTTGACGAACAGAGCTGCCGCAACCCCGGACTTGCCCAGGCCCACAACGAGAACGCGTTTGTTTTGAAGCTCCATATTTACGAGCAGCTCCTGGCTACCTCAGTTTCAAGGTAGTGAGCGCAAACAATGCAAAGACCAGCGACGCGATCCAGAAACGCACGATAATTTTCGATTCCGACCAGCCCAGCAGCTCAAAATGATGATGTAAGGGCGCCATCTTAAAAATACGCTTCTTGCGAAGTTTGTACGAGGCCACCTGCAGGATTACGGAAATCGCTTCAATCACGAACACCCCACCAATGAAGGGCAGCAGCAACTCCTGCTTAATAATGACGGCAACCGTCCCAATCGCTCCCCCGAGCGCCAGCGACCCGACATCGCCCATGAAGACTTCTGCGGGATGCGCGTTGTACCATAAAAATCCGATCGCAGACCCTACCATCGCGCCGCAGAAAATAGTCAACTCGCCCACCTGTGGCATACGCTGTAATTCGAGGTATGAAGCGAAAGTCGCGTGGCCACTAACGTAGGTAAGTACCGCCAATGCTCCCGCCGCAATTACGGTACAACCAATCGCGAGGCCATCCAAACCGTCGGTCAGATTCACGGCGTTGCTGGAACCGACGATGACCAACACCACGAACAGGACAAAGGGAAAAAAGGCCAGCGGCCAGAGATGGGGGTTGTGCTCCCAAGCTCCGATTGCCAGGTCAGGCCGGAATTGTTTGACGAAGGGAACCAACAACTTTGTCGAATAGAGGCCGCGGGCCTGCATCGCGATCAACGCGATGGCCACCAGCATGCTGGTGGCGATCTGGTATCCCAGCTTGGCCTTGCCGGTTAGCCCTAGGTTTCTTCGATGCGTAACTTTGGTGTAGTCATCGGCAAAACCGATTGCCGCAAAAGCTGACGTGGCCAATACCGCAATCCACACAAAGCGGTTGCTGAGATCAGCCCAAAGCAGAGTCGGAATCACGATCGAGATAGCAATCAGCAGACCGCCCATCGTCGGGGTGCCCGCCTTTTTCTGATGAGCTTTGGGGCCCTCTTCGCGGATGTACTGGCTGATCTGAAATTCACGCAGGCGATTGATGATGGCAGGGCCAACGATCAAACCGGTGAACAGGGCGGTCAAACTGGCAAAGGCGGTTCGAAAAGTCAGATATCGGAAAATGCGGAAAGGCGGAAAATAGTGGAACAACTTCAGGTAAAGCAGCCAGTAAAGCAATCCGCCTCCGTTAGATTTCTCGTCGTTGGTCGCTCGCCGACCCGCGCAGCGCCATCCATCTCTCCAGCGCCTTTTCCAGTTTCACACCGCGGGATGCCTTCAGAAGTACCACGTCACCGCCGCGGGTTTCGCGGGCCAGCCACTCGCCGGCTTCTTCCGGAGTGGCGACGAATTCGGCGCTCACAGCCCCGGCTCTGGCGGCCTCAACCATCTGACGCGCCAAGCCTCTTACACCGACCACGATGTCCATCTTCTTCTCCGCCATATGTCGGCCCGACTGTCGATGCAATTCTTCGGCCGTGGCCCCGAGTTCGAGCATTTCGCCGGCGACCACAATGCGGCGTGCCGCAGACATGGCAGCCAATGTGTCCACCATGGCGTCGAGGGCTTTCGGATTGGAATTGTAGCAATCGTTGATCACGGTAATGTTGCCGAGTTGGACGACCTGGCCACGCTTGTCAGAAGGGAGCAGGGAAGCAAGTGCTGCGACGGCCTCGAGCAAACCCAATCCCCGCTCCAAACCGACCGCCACCGCTGCAAGCGCGTTATAGATATTGTGTACGCCAACGAGCTGGACACCCGCACTTTTCCGACATCTACCCACGACTACATCGAACTTCGACCCTAATGCGCCCCGATTCTCAACGTTCTCAGCACGGACGTTCGCGGAACGATGCATGCCGTACAGAACAACTTTTCCCTGAAAATCCCGGCCAAATTGTGAAACATACTCGTCATCGGCATTGAGAATGGCAGTTCCCCCTGCGGGCAGCGATTGCACTAATTCGTACTTGGCGCGTGCGATGTCCGCCACAGAGTTGAAAAACTCAAGATGCACCGGGGCCACATTGGTGACTACGCCAATCTCAGGCTGAGCGAGTTTTGTGAGAGCGGCAATTTCTCCCGCATGCGACATGCCCATTTCAATTACGGCGATGTCGTGTTCGGGCTCCAGTTTGAGGAGCATCAAAGGCAAACCGAAGTGGTTATTAAAATTGCCTTCGGACTTCAACACCTTGAAGCGTTGCGCGAGCACGTGAGCAATTGCGTCTTTGGTCGTGGTCTTGCCCGTTGATCCGGTTAGGCCGACCAGCGGCTTTGCCCAGAGTCGGCGAACTGCAGTGCCCAAAGTTTGCAACGCAACCAGCGTGTCGTCTACTAATATCAGCCCGCGCTTGGTTGGAAAGCGCTCGACGTGGTCCCTGCGGACAACGGCGGCCACAGCGTTTTTCTCCAGTGCCTGCGCGACGAAATCATGTCCGTCGAGGCGCTCGCCTTTTACTGCAAAGAACAGCTCACCCGGCTGGAGAGTACGCGAATCAATCGAATATCCCAGGGCCAGCGCGCCGGGTTCGAATTCGCCGCCGCCGGATAAAAACTCAGCGATTCGGGAAAGCGCCAGTTTCATGAGTTTTTTCCCGCGGCGGTGCTGGCCTGGCTGCAGTTGAAGCCCGAGTGTCTCAGGATCTCGCGGGCGACTTCGACATCGTCGAAGGGAATGGACCCGTTACGGATGACCTGAATCTTTTCGTGTCCCTTTCCCGCAAGCAGTACGATATCCCCCGGACCAGCCTCGTGAATCGCGATCGCAATCGCAGCTTTTCGATCTGGCTCGATTTTATATTTCGTGCCGGATCTCTGCAGGCCGACCAGCGCATCATTGATGATGGCGAGCGGATCTTCGCTGCGGGGATTGTCTGACGTCAAGACCACAAAGTCACTGCCTTTTCCGGCAGCTTCTCCCATCAGGGGGCGCTTGCTGCGATCCCGGTCCCCGCCGCAGCCGAAGAGCGTAATCACGCGTCCTTTGCTGCCTGCCTGCTTCACGAAGCTGCGCGCCTGTGAGGTCAAGTTGCGGAGGGCATCGTCGGTGTGCGCGTAGTCCACGACAACCGTAAATGGCTGGCTACAATCCACCCGCTCGAAACGCCCCGGAACATGCGTGAGATTTTCCACCCCTTTGGCGATCGCTTCCGAGTCGCACTTGCGAGCGTAGGCGGCAGCGGCCGCGGCCAGAATGTTGTAGAGGTTCACTTTGCCGATCAGGGGAGAAAAGACGGGGATGGTCGTTTCGGGGGTAACCAGGTCAAAGCGCGTGCCGCGCTGCCCGAGATCGACATTGGCGGCACGGAAGTCTCCTTTGACGAAGCCATAGCTCAGCACTTCAGATTTGTGTTTCCTGCTCACCTTTGCCAGGTCTTCCCCATAGTTGTCATCGGTGTTGAGTACCGCTACGCGCGGCGCTTCTGTCCCACAGCCCTCGAACAGAATCCTCTTGGCGGTAAAGTAGTCGTCCATGGTGTGGTGGTAATCGAGGTGGTCGCGAGTGAGATTAGTGAACACCGCAACGTCAAACGGAATGCCATATACGCGTTGCTGGGCGAGTGCATGGGAGGAAACCTCCATCACCGCCTCCGTGGCACCGTCGCCCAAAGCCTGACTCAGCATTCGATTTAATTCGAGCGATTCAGGAGTGGTGTGTGGCGCAGGCAGAATTTTGCCAGCCACGTGATACTCAATGGTTCCGATCAGCGCACTCTTGCGGTGAGCAGCGCAAAAAATTGATTCGAGCAGAAACGCAGTTGTGCTCTTCCCGTTGGTGCCGGTAATTCCAACTACGGCCAGACGCTCAGCTGGATGCTTGTAAAAATTGGCACTAAGGCGAGCCAGGGCGCGGCGCCCGTGAGGCACCTGGGCCCATGCGACGTTCGTCCGGGGTTGCTCCGAGGGAGAATCTGTGACGATTGCCACAGCTCCCGCAGCGATCGCCTTGTCAATGAATTTGTTGCCATCGCTGGACTCGCCACGAATAGCGACAAACACGTCCCCAGGCTGGACCTTCCGTGAATCGTATTGCAGACTACTCACACCCGGATTCCCGCTTTGAGCCAGGATTTCCGCCCCATAGAGAAGCTGTTCGAAGGTCATTGCAATCGATTCTATTGGACGACGCGGCTAGCGCCCAAACTTTACGGTAACTTTCGACCCGTTCGGGACACGCGCGCCAGCGGAAGGTGATTGCTCCTGCGCAATGCCGCTGCCCACTGCGTCCAGGTCCAGGCCGCTTTCTTGCGCCAGTTCGATGGCCGCGCGAACACTCTTGCCCGTAAATGAGGGAACCGAAATCCCGCCTTGCTCGATATCCAGAACTACAGTTCCGTTGGAGGGACCAGACTTATCTGCGGGTTGAGGCGCACTCTGCTTGATCTCCTCGACTGGCGCAGCTTCAGGTTGCCGAAGTGCTGCAGGTACGATGGGAGTCGCCGGGGTTACCTCCGGAGCTGGGACATTTCCCGCGACCACATTGCTTCCGGGAGTCTCCGGCAAATCCACCGGGTCGCCCAAGTGATCCGGAGATCCTTCCGCAAGTTCGTCTTCCTTCACTTGTCGAGAGGCGATCAGGAGCTGACGACTCGGAGGTAGTTCGACATCATGGAGCACGTGCAGGTACTCCAGCACCTGTTGCGCTACCCTCCGAAACACTGGGGCCGAAACCTGACCGCCCTGATGCAGTCCGACGGCAGAGTCGAGAATAACGGCGACTACAATTGCCGGATCGTTAATGGGAGCAAAGCCAGCGAAGGAAGCCACATATTTGGTGTGCGAGTAGGCATGGGTAGCAGGATCCACTTTTTGGGCCGTTCCCGTCTTGCCGGCGGAACTATATCCTTCCAGAAGAGCTTTCTTACCGGTGCCGCGCAAAACCACGTCCCGCATCATTTGCCGCATCTGGGCTGCAGTGAGTGAAGAGAGCACGCGCCGTTGCTCTTTCGCCCGGAAGGTAATGGTTTGCGGAGCGCTCCGCGGGTCGGTGGCAGCAGCCACCAGGCGTGGCGCCACCCTGACTCCATCGTTGGCCATCGTCGAAATCAGAGCGGTTAACTGAAGAGGCGTGATGCCTATCTCCTGCCCCATGGAAATGGCAGCGAAGGAGACCTTCGACCATCGACTGGGAGGTTTAGTGAGGCCACGCGTTTCACCCGGCAATTCGATTCCGGTCGTTTCCCCAAATCCGAAGGCCCGGATGTATTTGTAGAAGCGCTCATCGCCTAGCCGCATGCCGATCTTGATCGAACCTACGTCGCTGGATTCAGCGAGAATGCCGGATACCGGCAGGAGGCCGTGAGGTTTGCTGTCATGGATCCGCATGCCGTTGATTACAATCGATCCCATCTGGCAATCGAACACCTCTTGAGGGGTGGTCAGCTTTTCTTCAAGGGCAGCCGAGATGGTGACCAGCTTGAATGTCGAGCCCGGCTCGTACACATCGCTGACGGCGTGATTTTTCAGCTTTTCTGGCGTGATTTCGCGAGTACGGTTGGGATCAAACGTTGGACGGTTAGCCAGCGCCAGGATATCCCCGGTATGGGGATTCTCGACTACGATGGTGCCGCTTATGGCGTGAGTGCTTTCTATGGCGGCAGCCAGTTCCCGTTCTGCGATGTATTGAATCTGCTGATCGATGGTCAAGACGACGTTTTGACCGGGCTCAGGTTGCTTCTCGACGCTGCCAAACCACTTCCTACGCGCGTCCACCGAGATCAGCATCTCGCCAGAGCGGCCACGCAGCTTTTCATCGTACTCGCGTTCAATCCCACTCAAACCCTCGTCATCGGTTCCTACGTAGCCAATGATCTGTGCCGCCAGTTCTCCCTTCGGATAAAAGCGCTTTGATTCCTTCTGGAAGTAGATGCCACGCAGGTTGAGCGCCCGGATACGCGCCGCAGTGTCGGCATCCGCCTTGCGCGCCACCCAGCAGAAAGTCCTGGCGGCTTTGCAGCGAGCGAGGAGCTCGCGCGGATCAGATTTCGTGATGCGGGAAATCAGCGAAATCGTTTGGGCCAGGTTTGGGATTTCCGTAGGTACGGCGAACGCGGAATCAACCGCGACCGACATGGCCAGTTCACGTCTCCCGCGATCGTAGATGATCCCGCGGCGGGCTGAAACTTCCACCGTGCGCTGCTGTTGGTGCTGCGCGCGCTGCTCAAAACTGCCGTAACGGACGATCTGCAGATAGATCAGGCGCAGGCAAATAACGCCGCACCACAGAATGAGGACGGCGCCCAGCAGATAAAGGCGGCTATCACTCGGATTGCGGGATGATCTGGAGCCCACAGTCACGCCCTAGACAAACATGGCGGCCTGCTGGTGTCAGGCCGCCAAAATAGCAGCGGTACTAAAACCTACCGCCGAGGTTTACGGCAGCGAAATCACTGATACGCTCGCCGCGCTGGCCATCACCGGTACACCCGAATCGCTCGTGGCCGCGTCCATCCGGACCACCTGCCCCGCCTGCGGCGGCTGCATTCCGAAATCGCGCGCCAGCTTGTCGATCCGGTCAGGCGAGCGCAAGGATGCTTCTTCCAGCCGCAGCGCACGGTTTTCCTCCAGCATTCCATCGCGTTGCAGCTTGAGCGACTCGATCTTGTACCCGTATTCCACGGCCTTGAAGTGTTGCCAAGTGTAGGTCATCACCAGAACAAAGAGGCAGCCCAGTGCGGCTCCGAACTGGCGCATCTCATGGCTGCGCTTGGGATCTTCCACCTTTACCAGCCGTGAGTTATCGATGGGTTTGGCGAAGTAAATTTCCGGCGTGCCGTTCCAGCACGGCTTGCGCCGCATGAGAGGTGTGCCGTGCAGGACCGCGGAGGCGGCAGCCATCACGCAACCCCGGCCAGACTGGTTTCAAACTGCGCGATTTCGAGCTGCGAAATCGCGTAGAAATGTGCCAGCTTTTCCTCCTGGGAACGTTCTTCCAGGAAGCGCTTCTGGGTGCGTTCGACCGTCTCCATCAAATTTTGAATCAGTGTTCCCGTGTACATTTGGCCCTCTTTTTCTACCCCCAACAGAACCTTCTCCGGAGCAGCATCGAGAGAAGGTGGAATTGTTGTTTCGCCCTTTTGTGAGAGAGGCGATGCTGCCCCGGAAACTTTTTCGTCTTACTTGTTGCATCCCGTCCTCGCCGCGCAAGCGCGGCTGCGAACGGCTCGGAATGACAAATTTCAAAGATCGTTGTTGCGCACGGGCGGGACGCCCGCACCTACATCTAAATTTTTTCCGCAGCTCGTAATTTTGCGCTGCGCGCTCGCGGATTGCGATCGATCTCTTCTTGACCGGGGGTTACTGGTTTTCTTGTCAGTAAACGATAGTGACCTTGCTTCATTCCCTCGCGTAGAGCGTCTTTCACGATTCTGTCCTCCAGCGAATGAAAGCTGATGATCACCAGCCGCCCGCCCGGTTTCAGCATCTGCGGAGCCGCACTTAGCAGCCCCCGCAGATCGTCCAACTCATGGTTTACGAAGATTCGGAGAGCCTGAAAGGTTCGGGTCGCCGGATGAATGCGCTCGGGTTTCATTGGCCAGGCCGCGGCTGATACGATCTCTGCAAGTTGCACAGTAGTCCGTATCGGCCGCGACCGGACAATGGCTCTGGCGATTCTCCGCGACCTCCTTTCCTCACCGAATTCGTAAATCACATCGGCAAGCTTGCGCTCGTCGAAGTGGTTTACCACTTGTTCGGCGGTGAGCTCGGCTTGCGGGTCCATCCGCATGTCGAGCGGTCCTTCCGCCTGAAAACTGAAGCCTCGCGCCGGATTGGAAAACTGCAGGCTGCTTACTCCCAAGTCTGCGAGGATTCCATCAACCCCGTCGTCGATCGTCCGTGGTTGATCGTTCGCCAAATCCGCGAACGAACCATGAATCAACTCCACCGTCGGCCAGTCTGCCGGTTTACCAACGACCGCTGACCGAGGACTGACGGCCAGCTTTCGCTGCGCGATTGCGAGCGCCGCAGGATCTTTATCGACCGCAATCAAATGACCCGGTGCGCCGAGGCGTCTTGCGATTTCGTAGCTGTGCCCGCCAAGGCCCACCGTGGCGTCGATATAGGTCCCGCCACGCCGGACGGCTAAAAAGTCGATCGCTTCTTTTAAAAGAACGGGAACATGGCCAGTTTCTTCTTTCCTGCCATGCCCACCCCGCTCGGGGGTGTCTTGCAAACCCTCGCCCACTAGATGCCCAGCTCGTCGAGCGTCTTCTCATCCTCAGGCGTAAATGGCTGCTGCTCAATCTCCTGCCGGTACTGCTCGAGGTTGCGCACGATCAAATGCGTCAAGTTTCCGGTCACGGCCACTTCGCCCTTGATCTGCGCCGCATCCCGCAACATTTGCGGCATCAGCAGCCGCCCTTGCCCGTCCATCTCGACCAGCTGCCCCCAGTAGTTCACCCGGTCCAGAAATTTTTTCTTCGTAGGATTGAAAGTGGAGAGGCCGGCCAGTTTCTGCTCGATCCGCTCCCATTCCTCGAAGGGATAAACTTGAGCAACCTTCCCGTCTAGGCTGGTGATGTAAAATTGCTGACCGTACTTCTCGTCGATCACGCGCTTGAATTCCGCAGGGACTTTGAGTCTTCCCTTTTCGTCCACGCGGGTTGGGTGATTGCCGCGAAACATGCGTTTTGCCCTTTAAGGGGGCGCCGTACCGTTTGGCAGCCACTGCTGCCATCAAAACCAGGGAGGTATAAGCGGTGAAAGGGTCATTGATTTCAGGTTCATTCCGGCTGTTTTTGGGGAAGTCAGCCGCGAATTCCACTGGCGCCTCTCGGTCTAGCAAATCCGCCCACCGCCGTGCCCCATGTTGACCACTTAGAACCACTTTTGACCACATCCTACGCCTAAATGTCCTGTTGTCAATAGGAAAGTTTTAGGTCGGTACGAGGATGAGAACTGCGAATAGGGAACCGCGAGAAATTGTGGCTAACTGACTAGGTGACCACTAGGGGTGGGGTTAACGGCGTGGGTTCACAGGTTTGCACTTTCGAAATCGTCTATGGCAAGGAAGGAATGCTGGTCGTAGCTGTGGAAGCACTTCCAGTTGTGCTGCCCTGCGTGAAATACTTCGCAAGGCAAATGATGTGGAGGCAAGTATGAAGAAGGCTCTGGTCGCGCTATCGGTGATCCTGTTCGTCGCGTCCGCGTGGGCGCAGCAAAACACCGCGCCAGTCGAGCCCATGGATCAGACTCCGATCTTTCGCGTGAAAGTGGTGTCGCGCACCACCAAGGCGGTGAACTACCGGCATCGCGGTGGTTCCACAACCGTCGATTTAAAGGGCACCAGCCTCATGCCCGATGCGACAGGCCGCGCCAAAGTGGACGGCAAAGAAGGACGCCTGGCGATCAGCGCCGAAATTCAGCGGCTGCAGCCCGCGTCTAAGTTCGGTGCCCAATATCTCACTTACGTCTTATGGGCGATCACGCCGGAAGGCCGGTCCGTCAATCTGGGCGAGATGGTTCCGAACAGTGATGGAAGAAGCAAAATCGACGTGACTACCGATCTGCAGGCGTTCGGATTGGTCATCACTGCGGAGCCTTATTTCGCAGTCATCCATCCCAGCGATTTAGTGGTCGTTGAGAACATCGTGCGCCAGGAGACCAAGGGATTCGAAACCCCAATCGACGCGAAGTTCGACATGCTGGAGGGCGTGGAATTCACCGTTGATATTCCCGCGGATCAGCTTCCTTCCACCAAGGCTGCTCCGAACACTCCGCTTGACCTGCTCGAAGCACGCAATGCCGTTGCCATCGCCAAGGCAGCGGGAGCAGAACAGTATGCGCCTGACAGTCTGAGCAAAGCGCAGGATTTCCTGATGCGTGCCGAAGACTATCTGCAGCGCAAACAAGGGAGAACTCCGATTGGAACGGCGGCCCGCGGCGCCACCCAGATGGCCGAAGATGCGCGCGTATTGACGCTGAAGAAGAAGGAAGAAGAGCGCGTGGCTGCGGAAAAACGTGCCATGCAGGAAGCCCAGGAAAAAGCCGAAGCTGACGCCAAAGCCTCCGCAGAAGCCGAAGCCAAAGCCAAAGCGCAGGCCGAAGAAGACGCGCGCCGTCGCGCCGAGGCTGAGGCAGCCCAGGCGGCAGCTCAGCAGCAGCAGGCCGCCGCATTGGCCGAGCAGCAGAAAGCGCAGGCCGAGGCCGAACAGGCGCGTCTGGCCGCCGAGCAAGCCGAGAAAGAGAAGCAGGAAGCCATCCGGCAAAAAGAAGAAATGCGCGCCCGGCTGCTTAAACAACTCAACCAGGTGCTCGATACCAGAGATACCGAACGTGGCCTGGTAGTCAGCATGCCCGACGTGCTCTTTGATCCCGGTCAATACACGTTGAAACCTGCGGCTCGGGAGCGTTTGGCGCGCATTTCGGGTATCGTGCTGGCCTATCCTGAATTGAAACTGCAGATCGAGGGATACACCGACAGCACCGGCGGCGACGAATTCAACCAGCGGCTTTCCGAAAAGCGCGCGGCAACCGTTCGTGACTACCTGGTCGATTCTGGTATTTCCATTAACAATGTATTTGCCAAAGGCATGGGAAAGGCCAACCCGATCGCGGACAACAACACGGCTGCCGGACGCAAGCTGAATCGGCGTGTGGAAATGATCGTGTCGGGCGATGTGATTGGTGATGTGATGGCGCCCCAAACCGGGGCCATCGCAACTTCCCCCAACCCGGCGGCGGGTAGTCAAACGCCAACGACTCCGCCGAAGTAGGTGTCCTTATCAATGTTTTCTACATCCGGGTGTTTTTGGTGGTATCCTTCCCGGCATTATCTCCGTCATGATCTCTGATTCTTTGCGTCGGAGGTGACCGATGGCCGTCAATCGCGGGCGAGTGTTTCTCGGTGGGTTGGTGGGTGGAGTGGTCTGGTTCATCTGGAGCTTCGTCGTGAACCAGTTCGTCATTACGGAGGCGCGCTACCAGGCAGGGCAAAAAGCAGGTCTGTTTGTCAGCCAGCCAAGATATTCGTTCTTCGTCGGACAGTGGTTCATCATCCTGCTGCTGGCCAGTATTATTCTGGCGTACCTGTATGCCTGGTCGCGGCAGACTTCGGGTCCCGGCCCCGGAACGGCGCTGAAAATCGGGTTGCTGGTCGGATTCGTCGCCAGCTTTCCGCTTAATTTTTCCCTGGCGACCTGGTCATCGATGGAGCGGATTTTTCCTCTCGGCTGGATGCTGGATATTTGGATCGGATCGATCCTGGCAACACTGATCGCGGGATTTCTCTACAAAGACGCGTAAACGCGCTCGCAACAGACTCCAGCGTCCAAGGTCAACGGGCGTACTCACGACTTATCGTCAGGGACTAACCTCCTCAACTCGTTTATCCGCGGCCACAGGGAATCTGACGTCGTTCTCTTGCAAGAATCGAAGTAGTAGGACACACTCTGACCGAAAATTTTTGGAAAGATACCGACAGAAAATCGGATCGCTTGTTGTGGCAGCCGGACCTGTAAGCCGAATTCTGTCTGCCGGATCACTCCGGCAGGACGGCCATTCCTCTAGGCTGCGCATTGCTGCGCAGCTCAAGCGACCTACCCGGAGGTTGAACGCGCCGAGTCAGCACGTGTCCCGCCGGTTCCGTAGGTCCTCGTCAAATTCAATCGGGACCCACCGAACCGGCGGGACTTCCTCCCTATTTGGTCTTGCTCCGTGTGGGGTTTGCCCTGCCTGCCGCATTGCTGCGCCAGCGGTGCGCTCTTACCGCACCTTTTCACCCTTACCCTG
>Ga0187781_10001270_pt1 | contig 19053 bp, 18 predicted proteins | sample 0715_SJ02_MP02_2_FD_132447 | JGI IMG/M metagenome (GOLD analysis project Ga0187781, IMG submission 132447) | Tropical peat soil microbial communities from peatlands in Department of Meta, Colombia - 0715_SJ02_MP02_20_MG | ecosystem: Environmental > Terrestrial > Soil > Wetlands > Peat | place... | reverse complement strand
CCCTCGGGGAGCCGCGTCGCGAAATACAGGCGCAGGATCCCCGTCGCGAGCATCGCCGCGCCGAGCATCAGCGTGAGGCCCACCGCGCCGGCGACCGGGTTGGCGATCGCGAAGGAGCCAGCGACGAGATAGAGCAGGCCGAGCAGCACGACGGTGATGCGGTTGCTCCATCGGTGGGCGTTGACGCCGATCGTGATCTCCCCGCCGCCGATGACGATCATGAAGATGGCGATGAGATAGACGGAGGCCAAGGTCGCCAGGCCGACGAGGCCGAGCGAGACGAAGCCGAGAAGGGCGACGGCGAGGCCGAAGGCGACAAACCAGCTCCAGCGGCTGCGCAGATGCGCCAGGGCGCGGCCGATGTCGTGCGGGCTTTGCGAATAATCCATCGTCATGAAGCGCTCCTCCTCTTTCGTCCGCTCCGCTCCCACGCGGGACCACGTTGAATTGCCGCCCTGAAATATATTACCTGTTCGCGGGCCGCATAGCGGGCCGGAAGCGCAGCCGACGAAGGGGTTTGAGAGATGGCGGGGGAAGACGACGACAAGCCGCGCGAGCCGCTGGGCTACGTCCTTGGCCAGCCGCTCGAGGCTTTGTCCGTGGCCGAGCTCGACGAGCGCATGGAGGAGCTGCGGCGGGAGATCGTCCGGCTGGAGGCCGCACGGGGGCAAAAGCTCGCGGCGCAGGCCGCGGCCGCAACTTTCTTCAAAAGTTGAACGTCGATCAAATCTTTCTCGGCCGTCGCGTCACCGCTTCGAAGCGTTCCTCGGCCCGGGGGACGGGGCCGTCGAGTCGCGATTGGATATAGCCGAACACGGCGGACCGCAGAAGAATGCAGCCGAAAAGCCCGCTCAAAGCGCCAAACACAGCAATGAGAAGCAGCAAATATTGGTGCTGGGTCAGCGCCGGAGGCCCGAATTCGAGCCAAGCGACGCCCGAGAACAGTGCGAAAAAGAAGACGATGTAGCCGTTCACCGCTGCTCCGAACGCGCGGCTGCCAAGCAGCAAATGCGAGACCATCCCCATCGCCGCGGAGGCGAGGGCCGCGGCCAAGGCCAGCAAGAAGAGCTTGTTCGAGTCGAGATTCTCGACACTCAGCGCATCCGCGAGACGGTCCAGCAACGCGGAGGCGTCGTCGTGACGTCCGTCGTACGTCTTTGCGCCGTCCCCCCTGCTCGAATCGGTCGCGAGCCAAATCAATATCCGCCGAGAGAGCTCGACGGCGAAGATGGCGAGGATCAGCAGGATAATCCTATTCATGGCGGATTCGTTCCAACTGGCAAAGAGAAAGTGGCGCATAAAGGTTAAGCTTCGACTAATGGGAGGAAACGTTCTAGACATTCTCCTCATATGATGTGGTTCCTTGTTGACAGTATGAGAAGTATCATCTGTTTCACGGTGTCAGCTCCGTGTCGCGCCCTGGGCGACGTCAAAAAGTCCTTCGTCAAGTTGTGGTTGCCGAATGTATTTAATTTTGAAAACATCTATTTATGTGGCGCTTCCGCGGTCGAGAGCAAGGCGGCAAAATATTTCAGCGGGCGATTTGCGTTGAAGGAACTGCGCTAAATTAGGAGACGCCCCCATTTCGGCGACGGGCGCGACGGGCCTTGCGCGCGCCTCAGATCGTCCACCTTTTGTATTTTTCTTGCGGGCCTCGCTCGCGCCAGCAGCTGGCGGGCGCCTTGACAGAACCCCGCCCCCATGCGCTCTTCCGCGCCAACTCCAAAAAGCTCCAGCAAGAAGACGGCCATGCACCGCTACCGCTCGCACAACTGCGGAGAACTCCGCAAAGCCCATGTCGGACAGGAGGCGAGGCTTTCCGGCTGGTGTCACCGCATTCGCGACCATGGCGGCGTGCTGTTCATCGACCTGCGCGACCATTTCGGCCTGACGCAATGCGTGGTCGATCCCGATTCGCCGGCCTTTTCGCAAGCAGAAAAGCTGCGTTCAGAATGGGTGGCGCGGCTTGACGGCGCAGTGCGCAAGCGCCCCGCCGGCACCGAGAATCCCGACATGGCCACGGGCGAGATCGAAGTCTACGTGCGCGAGATCGAAGTGCTCGGCCCCGCCGCCGAGCTGCCGTTGCCGGTTTTCGGGGACGCCGTCTACCCCGAGGAAACCCGCCTCAAATACCGCTTCATCGACTTGCGCCGCGAGAAGCTGCACGCAAACATCATGCTGCGCTCGGCGATCATCGACAGCATCCGCCAGCGCATGAAGGCCGCAAGCTTCTTCGAGTTCCAGACGCCCATCCTCACCGCCTCCTCGCCCGAGGGCGCGCGCGACTTCCTCGTGCCTTCGCGCCTGCATCCCGGCAAATTCTACGCGCTGCCGCAGGCGCCGCAGCAGTTCAAACAGCTGCTGATGGTCGCGGGCTTCGACCGCTATTTCCAGATCGCGCCGTGCTTCCGCGACGAAGACGCCCGCGCCGACCGCTCGCCCGGCGAATTCTATCAGCTCGACGTCGAGATGAGCTTCGTGACCCAGGACGACGTCTTCGCCGCTATCGAGCCGGTGCTGCGCGGGCTGTTCGAGGAGTTCTCGAACGGCAAGCCCGTGACGCAGGCTTTCCCGCGCATTCCGTTCAAGGAGGCGATGCTCAAATACGGCTCCGACAAGCCGGACTTGCGCAACCCGCTCGTCATCGTCGACGTGACGGAGGAATTCGCGCGTGAGGACGTGTCGTTCAAGGCGTTCAAGGGCAAGACCGTGCGCGCGATTCCCGCGCCGGGCGCGGCAGGCCAGCCGCGCAGCTTCTTCGACAAGCTGAACGACTGGGCGCGCTCGGAAGGGGCGCCGGGGCTCGGCTATGTGATCTTCGAGGAGGAGGAGGGCGCGCTCGCGGGCAAGGGGCCGATCGCCAAATTCATCCCCGCCGAGGCATTGAAGGCGATCGCGGACAAGGCGGGCGTCAAGGCGGGCGACGCGTTGTTCTTCTCGGCGGGCGATGAGACGCCGGCGGCGAAGCTCGCGGGCGCGGCGCGGCTCAAAATCGGGACCGAGCTCGGCCTGTCGAAGACCGACGTGTTCGAGTTCTGCTGGATCGTCGACTTTCCGATGTACGAGTGGAACGAGGAAGAGAAGAAGATCGACTTCTCGCACAATCCGTTCTCGATGCCGCAAGGCGGACTCGACGCGCTCGACACGATGGACCCGTTGCAAATCCTCGCCTGGCAGTACGACATCGTCTGCAATGGCGTCGAGCTGTCGTCGGGCGCGATCCGAAACCACCGCCCGGACATCATGCGCCGCGCCTTCGAGATCGCCGGCTATGACGAGGACGTGCTGATCGAAAAGTTCGGCGGCATGTATCGCGCCTTTCAATATGGCGCGCCGCCGCATGGCGGCATCGCGCCGGGCGTCGATCGCATCGTCATGCTGCTCGCCGGCGAGGAGAATTTGCGCGAGGTCACGCTGTTCCCCTTGAACCAGCGCGCCGAGGACCTGCTGATGGGCGCGCCTTCGGAAGCGACGAACAAGCAGCTGCGCGAGCTGCACATCCGTCTGAATCTGCCGGAGAAGAGCTCGGGCTGAAGGCGGGCGTCACGCGAAGTCCGGCAGCACGTCCGCCTCAACGCCGAAGAACTGCGCGCACCGGGAGACGATGCGCCGCGCCGCGCGGCCGTCGCCGTAGGGCGAGGCGCCGCTGGCCATCTTCGCGTAATAGGCCTCGTCTGTCAGCAGGCGCGCGACCTCCGCGACGATGAGCGCCTTGTCGGTCCCGACGAGCTTGGCGACGCCGGCGTCGATCGCCTCGGGACGCTCGGTCTCGGCGCGCAGGATCAGCACCGGTTTTTTGAGCGCCGGCGCCTCCTCTTGAATGCCGCCGCTGTCGGTAAGGATCAGCCGGCTGCCCTGGATGAAGGCGGCGAGCCGGTCGTAGCTCACGGGCGGCGAGAGGTTCACCCGATCGAGCCGCCCGAGCTTTTCATAGACGAGGCTTTTGACGATCGGATTGGGATGCACCGGAATGTTGAACACGAGCTCCTCGAAGCTGTCGTGAAGCTCGCGGATCGCCTCGCAGATGCGCGCCATGGGCTCGTTGAAATTCTCGCGCCGGTGCATGGTCACGAGAATCTGGTTGGGATCGGAGGAGACCGGATGCTTCTCCACCACGTCGAGCAGCGCGTCGATGACGGTGTTGCCAGTGACGAAGATCGTCGCGAAATCGACGCCCTCGCCGAGAAGATTCTTCCTCGAGCCGGCGGTCGGCGCAAAGTGCAAGCAGGTCGCGAGCGTCGCGATGCGCCGGTTCAGCTCTTCGGGAAACGGATTTTGCAGATTTCTGGTGCGTAGCCCGGCCTCGACATGGCCGAGAGGGACTTTGGCGTGGAAGCAGCACAAAGACACGGCCATGACGGTTGTCGTGTCGCCTTGCACGAGAACGAGGTCCGGCCGCAAGTTCATGATCACGTCGTCGAAAGCGTGGAGGATTCTTGCGGCGAGGCCGGAAAGCCGCTGGTTCTCGACCATGACGTCGAGGTCGATGTCGGGCGCAAGGTCGAAGATGCCGAGCGCCTGCCGGGTCATCTCGCGGTGCTGGCCAGTGCCGACGACGGTCAGCTCGCACCAGGGCTGCTGTTTAAGCCCAAGGATGACGGGGGCCATCTTGATGGCCTCCGGCCGCGTGCCGACGACGCAAAGGATCCGTTTCGCTCGGATATCGCGCATGGCCGGAAAATCCCCTTCAAATTGCATTCAGCTCGAACGAGCAAGCCGTTCCGACGGCCGCTGAGGCGGGGCGATAAGGCATCGTTCGCCGCTCTGCAAGCCGAAGATGACGCCTCTGATTACGAATCGTTTCGCTTATCGTCGGTCGAGCCGCCGTCGATGACGAACCAGAGATGCTGTCACCGGCGCTGCGTCTGGCGGCTGCGGCTTGCGCACCATGGCGACGAGCGCATAACTGACGATTTGAAGGAGGAACCAGGAGCCGAGTTTCGACAAGCTCACCACGCTCCAGCCCAGTTTCTGCGCCGGATAAAGCCAAGTCTGAGTGTAGGTTCCGATGTTTTCAGCAAGCCATATGAAGGTCGCGGCCAGCAGTGCGGCGACGAGCATCGGCATGGAGCGCCAAGAGTGGTGAACGCGGTAATAGATCCTGCTGCGTCCGAACACGACGGCGCTCGCCGCGAAAAGCCCCAGGCGCAGGTCCGGCGCATAGTGATGTGAGAAGAAATTGACGTAGATCGCAGCAGCGAGAACGCCGACCTGGCCCAATGGCGGATGTCGCTCGAAGCGAAAGTCGAACAGGCTCCACGCGCGCATCATGTAGGAGCCGATCGACGCGTACATGAACCCGCTGAAGAGCGGCACGCCGCCGATGTGAAAATAGGCGGTCTCCGGATAGATCCAGGAGCCGGCCGAAGTCTTGAAGACTTCCATGATCGTGCCGACCACATGGAAGATGAAGATTACCTTGGCTTCCTCGAAGCTCTCGAATCGCGTCCAGAGCAACACGATCTGAATGGCGATCGCAGCAAGGAACAAGAAGTCGTACCGGCCAAGCGGCGCGCCGCGCGGATAAATATAGTGCGTCCCAATCATCAACGCGACCATCAGTGCGCCGAAGCTGCAAGCGACCGCTTGCTTTAGCCCGAAGCGTGCAAATTCGTAAGCCCAGCGCCGCGTGGCGCTGCCCTTACGCGCCCACTGCGCCAGGCGCGCATCGGCGTCGACCAACAACCGCAGCGGCCCGAAATTTTCCGCGGCGCTGCGAAGAGGGTCCTCGAAGGGATTATTCATCATAATCGGGCAGGGCCTTGAAGTCGGGCGGCTGAGAACTTTCCCGAGCGGCGCGAAAACATCCACCGCACGGTGAGCGGATTCCCTGTTTCGCTCAAGGTGACTTTACCGGTCCTGTCGTGGCGGGGCGGGATCGCGACCGAGCACGCAGTTCCCCCTCTTTTGCGTCCGAGCACAGCATCGGCCCCGCGCCAAGAATTAAAGTTGTTGTTCTTCCACCGCCTCAGCGCCCCGTCTTCACCCGCGTCCACTCTCGCGTCACAGTTCGCTGCAGCGCGATGTCCGGCGCGGTGACCGCGAAGAGCTTCGCCATCGTCGCCTCGTTCGGATAGACTGACGGATTGTTCAGGATCGCCGGCTCGACCAGGGGCCGCGACGCAAGCACGCCATTGGCGAAATGCGTGGCGTTGGTATTCTTCGCCGCGACATCCGGCCGCAGCATGTAATCGATGAAGAGATGCGCCTCCTCCGGGTGGGGCGCGTCGGCGGGGATCGCCAGCACGTCCATCGAGATCAGCGTGCCCTCCTGCGGAATGACGAAATCGATGTCGACGCCGTTGTTCGCCTCGCGCGCCCGCGCCTTGGCTTGAAAAGCGTCGCCCGACCAGCCCAGCGCCACGCAGATGTCGCCGTTGGCGAGACCGTTGATATATTCTGACGAGTGGAATTTCTTGACGTAGCCCCGTAGCCCCGACAGCAGCAGCGCGGCGCGGCGGAAGTCTTCGGGCTTCTTCGTGTTCGGATCGAGCTTCATATACTTGAAGGCAATCGCGAACATGTCCTCGGGCGCGTCGAGCATGTAGACGCCGCAATCGGCGAGCTTCTTCAGGCTCTCTGGGCGCAACACGTCGGTCCAGCTCGTGATCGTCTTTCCCCCGAGCCGCGCCTTCACCTTGGCGACGTTGAACGCGATGCCGGTCGTGTACCACATGTAGTCCACGCCGTGCCGCTCGGCCGTGTCGTAGCGGGCGAGCTTGGCGTTGATGTCGGGCCAAAGGTCCTTGGCGTGCGGCAGCTTGGAAAAATCCAGCGGCCGCAGCGCGTCGGCCCTGATCTCGCGGGCGAAGAAGGTTGCCGAGGGCACGACGACGTCGTAACCGCTCGCGCCGGCGAGCAGCCGCGCCTCCAAGATTTCGTTCGAGTCATAGGTGTCGTAGACGACCTTGACCCCGGTCTCCCGGGTGAAGTCCTCGATGACCTTCGGGTCGATGTAGTCGCTCCAGTTGAACACATTGACCACGCGCTCGGCGGCTTTTGCCGGCGCGAGGAGGGCGAGGCAGGCGAGGCATAGGGCCAGCGCGGTCTTCATCGGTGTAGGTCTCACTCTGGGGCCGGAGGGCGTTGAGCGGATTTAGCACGCTTGCCTCTGGCTTGGCGACGCGCGATCTTAGCCGTTGCTGGTCCGGACCTCGCCCATGCCCCAGACGCCGCCTCCATCGCCCGTCAGCGAACGCCCCGAGCAGACCCGCAGCGTCACGCGCGGGACGCGGGGCTTGCTGCGCGCGCTCGGGGCGAGCGTGCTCGGGGAGTTCCCGTTGCCGAATGGCCGGCGCGCCGATCTCGCCGCGCTCTCGCGGGACGGGTCGTTCCGCATCGTAGAGGTCAAATCCTGCGTCGCCGACTTCCGCGCCGACGGCAAATGGACGCATTACCGGGCATTTTGCGACCGCTTCTATTTTGCGGTCCCGCTCGACCTGCACGAGGCGCCCGAGGAGATTTTTCCGCCCGACGCCGGTCTCATTGTCGCCGACGCCCATGGCGCCAGCGTCTGGCGTGAAGCGCCGATCCACCCTTTGCCGGCTGCGACGCGCAAGGCGCTTCTCGTGCGCTTCGGCCAGATGGCGGCGGAGCGGCTGCACTATGCGCTCCACCTGGGCGAGTTTTAAGCGGCTCGATGCGAGGCCCGCTCGGCAGGCGGCCCGCGGTTTCACTCGATTGGAAGGTCGTAGCTTTGCACGTCCTTCGCGCCCCGCAAGCTGAAGTGCCACCATTCGCGCGGATAATTCTCGAAGCCGTGGCGGCGCATGAGCGCGACGAGCCTCTCGCGGTTCGCGTGCGCCACTGGGCCGACCTTCGATTGCGTCCACGAGCGGCGGTCGAAATAATCGAAGGGCGCGCCAAATCCCCAGCCGACCACGCCGAGATCGACTGCGAGGCCGGTCGAATGTCCCGACTTCAAGGCAATGTAACCTTGGGGGAAAAGTTTTCGCTTCTCGACATTGGGGTAATAGTCGCGCTTCGTCGCTTCATCTGGTGAACGCGACCAGGCGACGAAGGCCGAAACCGCGCGGATCGGGCGATAGCAGTCATAGACCACGAGATCGAAGCCTGACCGATGCGCCTCCGTCTCGGCCTCGGCCAGGGCCTGCGCGGCCTCGGCGCGCAGCCAGCATTGCGGGACGGCGTAGCCCGGAACGGGTCGACCTGTGAAATTCTGCGCGCCCGCATAGCGCATGTCCTGCTTGATCGCGGGTGCGACATCCGCAAGCCGCACGAAACCGGGCGGCAGCTCGCCGGCCCGAGCATCGGGCGCAAGCTGCGCCAGCCCGCAGGCGAAACCCAGCGTCCGCAGCGGTCTAGCGAGCCGTCCCCGCATGTCGCGACCCCCTCGCACAGTCAGCATAAGGCGTCCGCCGCCTCGATACCGTGGCGGATATAGGCGGCGGGGCCGTCCTCCTCGCGTTATCGCAAAATCGGGGTCGTGGCCATCGGCTGTGCGCAGGCGCTATTGAGGGGCGCCGTTCCGGACTAACCGTATTTGGCTGATTTTGTATGCAGTCTCCAAAGCGGGCGGGGCTCAGGCGATGGCGTCATGACGACGAAAACCGAAGCGTATGTCGAAAGCATTCTTCGAACATAGAAGGGTTGCTTCCATTGTCATGAGACTAAAACCCGCTCACGTCGGAAGAACACGGGCGGGCGCTCGCACGCCGCATCGCGGCCTAAGGTCGCCCGAGCTCCGGCGGCGTCGCATCGCATCCGACTTCATCCCCCCTTGTTCGCCTGCTTCTCCCCTGCGACCGTCGGCGCATCGACGAGCCCATTCTTGATCTTATCCAGGATCTTCGGAAGCTCCTCGGGCTCCCTGTTGAGGTCGCGCGCGTGATTCCACTGGAACTTGGCCTCGAGCTTGCGCCCGACCCGCCAATAAGCGTCGCCGAGATGATCGTTGATGATCGGATCGCCGGGCTTGAGGTCAATCGCCTTTTCCAGCTCCTTGACCGCCTCGTCGTAGCGCCCGAGGTGGTAGTAAGACCAGCCAAGGCTGTCGACGTAATCGCCTTTGGAGCCGTCGAGATCCACCGCGCGGCGCAACATGCGGAACGCCTCGTCGAGATTCATGTTCTGATCGACCCAGGAATAGCCGAGGTAGTTCAGAATTTCCGGATGATCGGGATTGAGCTCCAGCGCCCGCCGCAGATCGCGTTCGGCGTCGGGCCAGTTCTTGGCGCGCTCATTGGCGATGCCACGATGGAAGTAGAGGCCCCATTGGCTCTTCTCGGGTTTTTGCGTGAGGGCGAGCGCGCGCGTGTAGGTCGCGACCGCCTCCTTGTAGAGCTTGCGCTGGCTCTGCAGATCGGCGAGAGCGGTCAGGGCCTCGGAATTCTGCGGGTGCGCGTCGACCACCGCCTGCAGGTGTTTCGTCGCATCCTCCGCGCGGCCGAGGCTTTCGAGCGTGAGCCCGGCCAGCGCGTCGGCATAGAGCCGCATCGGGCTCCCGTCCGGCACGCCGTCGTAGACCGCGAGCGCCTGCTCGTCCTGCCTGAGCTGCTTCTCGTAGATCTCGGCGAGCGTGAAGGTCGCCGGCATGTTGTCGGGCGCGAGCACGAGCGCCAAACGCAGATAGATCAGCGCCGCGAGCTCGTCGCCCTGACGGTTGCCGAGCGAAACCAGGCCGTAGAGCGCCTCTCCCGCCCCCGCCTGCGCATCGCGGATCAGCGGCGCAAGCGTCCTGCCGGCGTCGAGATCGGCGAGCGCCGACAGCACGAAAGGATTGTTGGGCGCCGCATCGTTGAAGGCGCGGTAGAGCTTCTTCGCGGCCTCGTTGTCGCCGCGGCTGGACAGGAAGCGGCCGTAGGCGTCGATGAGCCGCAGGATGGTGTTGCCGGAAGCGACCGTGGTCTTGAACCGCCGCTCCGCCTCGGTCTTGTCGCCGCACTGGTCGGCGATCAGCGCCGCGTGGTAGTCGCGCAGCACGGAATAGCCTTCGCCGCGCAGCTGATCGAGCGTCGCCAGCGCGCGGCGCTCGTTCTTCTCGCCGGCGTAGGCCCAGGCGGTCAGCAGCACGTCCTTGATGTCGCCCTGCCGCTTGGCGTTTTTAGTCAGCAGCGTTCTGGCCTTCGCGTATTGGCGCTGCGTGAGCGCCTCGACCGCGCGGGTCAAAAGGGCGACGGCGTTGGCGCGGTCGAAGGTGAGCACCTTGGCGGCTAGCGGATAGGCGTTCTGCGTGTCGCCGTTGGCCAGGGCGTCGATCAGCGTGCGTTCGGTGAGCTCGCGGTTGCGGGGGTCGCCGCGCATCGCCTCCTGGAAAAAGGTCGAGGCCGCGAGCGTGTCGCGCTCGGCGTGGGCGACGATCGCCGAGAGATAATTGCCGGAGAGGCTGGTTCCGACCTCGAAGGGGCGCGCGACGACGAGGCTGTCGCGGGCGAATGCGCCGGATTGGCCGGCGGCGAGAACGCCCGCGGCGAAAACGCATAATACAAGCGGATTGGCGCCGCGTAGCGCGACGGCGTCTTTGAAGGAGAGTTTCGACACCAGCGGCATCCAGGCTGTTGCGGACGGAAAGGGCTCCCGCGCCTCCAGGGCACTCGGAGAACGAGCTTTGAACCGGCATGATGGCGTTTTTGCGTTGCCCCCGCAAGCTCGAAATGCGTGCTCAAGGGCGGGAGCGGTCAAGATGCAGGCCAAAAAGGCCGCGTCGTCGGGCAGGGTGAGCATTGGCGGTTTTTGTAGCGCCGGCCCTCGCGCCACGCCCCGCTGGTCTGCGATTTCGGTAAGTCCCGCGTAACCCTGCGATCAAACTTCAAGCTGAACCGCAAACTCCCCCAGCAGCGCCTACGCTCCCGCCGGCCCGTTATAGTGGTTGCAGCAAAAGGAGTTAATCAGCGCGGAGGCCTGATTTCAGGCCGGTTTCGCCTCGCAGGGGCTGTCCGAATGTTCTCAATTCATCAATCTTCGGCTGATAGCGATTTCGTTGACAAATAGAGCGAATTCCGTTGCGGCGACCAGCGAAATCGTCTTTGTGGCGGGTGGTCGAAGGGTGGGCTGCCATGAGCAAGACTGTACTCATTGTCGAAGACAATGAGCTCAACATGAAGCTGTTCAACGATCTGCTCGAGAAGAGCGGACGGCGCACGTTGCGTACGAGCAGCGGCGTCGAGGCGGTGGCGCTCGCGCGCCAGCATCTGCCGGATCTCATCCTGATGGACATCCAGCTCCCGGAGGTCTCCGGACTCGAGGTCACACGCTGGCTCAAGGAAGACCCGGCGCTGCGCCACATCCCGATCGTCGCCGTCACGGCTTTCGCCATGAAGGGCGACGAGGAGAAAATCCGCCAGGGCGGCTGCGAGGCCTACCTCTCGAAGCCGATCTCGATCGGCAAGTTCCTGGAGACGGTAAACGCTTTCTTGACGGAAGGATGAGAGGGTTTCGCTTCAATGACCGCGCGCGTTCTCATCGTCGACGACCTGCTGCCCAACATCAAGGTGTTGGAAGCGCGATTGACGGCTGAATATTTCGAAGTGATCTCGGCGATGAACGGCGCCGAGGCGATTGAAGCCTGCCGCGCCGGGGCCTGCGACATCGTCTTGCTCGACGTCATGATGCCGAACATGGACGGCTTCGAGGTCTGCCGGCGGCTCAAGACGGATCCGACGACCGCGCACCTGCCTGTCGTGATGGTCACGGCGCTAGACCAGCCTGCCGACCGCGTTCGGGGCCTTACCGCCGGCGCCGACGACTTTCTCACCAAGCCCGTCGACGAGATCGCGCTCATCGCCCGCGTGCGCTCGCTGACGCGGCTGAAGGTCACGCTTGACGAGCTGCGCGCCCGCGCCATGACCTCGGCCAATCTGGGGCTGACGGACGCGGCCGAGCTCGCCGGGGCGCAAAGCGGCGACGGCGGCCGGATCCTGCTCGTCGACGATCGCGCAAGCTCCTCTGAGCGAATCGTCTCAGTCCTGCGTGGCCTGCAAGACGTCGAGGTCGAAACCTCGCCGCAGAGCGCGCTGTTTCGCGCCGCCGAGGAGGATTACGACCTCGCGATGGTGGCCCTGAGCCTCGCGAATTTCGACCCGCTGCGCCTGTGCAGCCAAGTCCGCTCGCTCGAGCGCACGCGCGGCCTGCCGCTCCTCCTGCTCGCCGACATGGAGGATCGGCAGCGGATTCTGCGCGGTCTCGATCTCGGCGTGAACGACTATGTGATGCGTCCGATCGATCGCCACGAGCTGATCGCGCGAGTGCGCACGCAGGTGCGCCGCAAGCGCTACGCCGACGCGCTGCGCGACAACGTTCAAGCCGCCTTCGAGCTCGCAATCGTCGATCCGCTGACGGGTTTGAACAACCGGCGCTTCCTCGAGACGCATCTCGCCGCGGCGCTCGACCACGCGGCGCATTTAGGACGCCCGCTGTCGCTGATGATGCTCGACGTGGATCATTTCAAATCGGTCAACGACGGCTATGGACACGAGGCGGGCGACGTGGTGCTCAGGGGCTTGGCGAAGCGCATTCGAAGCGTCGTGCGCAGCGCGGATCTCTTCTGCCGGCTCGGCGGCGAGGAGTTCGTCATCGTCATGCTGGACACGCCGCTCGTCTTGGCCTGCCGCATCGCTGAGCGCGTGCGTTGCGCGGTCGAGAGCGAGCCGTTCAAGATCGACGCCTCGGGCAGAGCGCTTCCAATCACTGTCTCCATCGGGCTCGCGGAGCGCGGCAGCGAGGCCAATCCTGACGCGCTCGTGCGCCGCGCCGACAAAGCGCTCTATGACTCGAAGTCCGCGGGCCGCAACCGGGTCACGGCCTCGGCGGCCTAGAGCTCTGCCTCGAGCCGCTCCACGATCGTGCGCAGCACCTTGACGCGGGCGAATTTCTTGTCCTCGGCCTCGACGAGCGTCCAGGGCGCGCGGCGCGCGCTCGTGCGGTCGATCATTTCATTGGCGGCCTCCTCATAGAGCGGCCACTTCTCGCGGTTGCGCCAGTCCTCGGGCGTGAGCTTGTAACGCTTGGTCGGGCGCCCCTCGCGGCTTTGGAATCGCCGCAGCTGCTCCTCTTGGCTGATCGCGAGCCAGAATTTGACGAGCGTGATGCGCGCGCGCGTGAGCTGATGCTCGAAGTCGTTGATTTCCTGATAGGCGCGCATCCAGTCGTCCTGAGAGCAAAGGCCTTCGACGCGCTCGACGAGCACGCGCCCATACCAGCTGCGATCGAAGATCCGGATGTCGCCGAGGCGCGGGACTTGGCGCCAAAAGCGCCACAGATAGGGCCGCGCCAGCTCCTCGTCGGTGGGCGCGGCGACCCCCTGCACGCGGAAGCGCCGCGGATCGAGGGCCTCGCGCACGCGCCGGATGGCGCCGCCCTTGCCGGCGGCGTCATTGCCCTCGAAGACGAGCACCAGCGCGCGCTTTTCGAAGGCGTCGGCGGTGGTGAGCTCGCTGAGCCTCCCCTGCAGCTCGCTCAAGACCTTGGAATAGTCGTCTGGATCGGCGCGCTGGCTGAGGTCGAGCGAGGAGACGAGGCTCGCGTGCGGCAGCTCGACGCCCCGATGAACGGGCGCGGGCGCCGGGTCCGACGCTGACGCGGCCGAGGACTCGGCGTTGACGCGCTCGAGCGTGCGCAGCAAGAGGTCCGCGACCGCGGCGTCGCGGTAGCGCTTGTCCGTGGCGGCGACGACGACCCAAGGCGCATAGCCGGTCGAGGTCCTCTCGACAAGCTCCAGCGCCGCCTCGCGCAGCCGGCTTCGGCGCTTGCCGCCGTGGATGTGGCCCCACTCGATGACGATCGCGCGCCGCATGGCCCCATTGGCCTCGCGCAGCTTGTCGAGGCGACGCTGCGCCTCCTCATCGTCCATGTGCAGCCAGACCTTGACGACGACAACGCTCTCATTGTGCAGCATTTCTTCTGCGCGATTGATCTCCTCCATCGCCGTGTTGAAGGCGTCGGAGTCCATCTGGCCGAGCGCCCGCTGCGCCAAGGGATTGTGGTGCCAGCCGCCGAGCACGAGACCGACGCGGCCTTTTTTCGGCATGTCGCGCCAGTAGCGCCACTCGATGGGGCGCAGCCGCTCTTCCTCGGTCGGCGCGGCGTAGGAAATCGTCTCCAGAAAGTGGTCGTCCAGCCAGTCATAGAGGCGGTTGACGACCTCGCCTTTGCCGGCGCCGTCGGAGCCGTTGATGAGCAGCAGAACGGCCTTGCTCCTGCGCTCATTGAGCTCGAACTGGGCGTCGAGCAGCTTCTCGCGCAATTTCTCGCTGAGCGCGGCGAACTCTTCTTTCTCGAGCTTGTGTGGAAGGCGGACAGAATCGAACATTTCAGCTTTCCTCCCGCGGAGCGGCTTCAAACGTCTAGTCAAACCAGCGCCGTTCGGCTAGAGAAGGCGCGCACCGGTCTCGTAGCTCAGCAGGATAGAGCAGCGGTTTCCTAAACCGAAGGTCGGGGGTTCGACTCCCTCCGAGACCGCCACGAAAATCAATTGCAAAGCAGGGCCGGGCCTACGAGCAAGTGGACGGCTTGGCGAGCTTCTTTTGGTTAGCAGCATCATGGCGTGCCGGCGGCAAACGGGTAATGGGAAGACGATTTGCCTCGTCTGGATTGTCTTTTTCGTCGTTCTTGCCGGCTTTTTTTGGCCCCGCGCCCTGGGGATAGCGGCCATGGGCCTGGCGTACGCCGGCATATTGCATCTGGCGGTGCTCGCTTATGACGAGATCGCCGAGGCCACGTTCCACGAGGACATGAGCCCGGAAGAGTTCGAGCACTATTGCGCCGCCGTTCTGCGGGAAAGCAACTGGAATGCTCGCGTCACGAAGCTCAGCGGCGATCAGGGGGTGGACATTGTGGCGGACAAGCGCGGGACGCGCATCGTCGTGCAGTGCAAAAAACATTCGAAGCCCATCGGCAACCGGGCGGTTCAAGAGGTCGTCGCCGGCATAGCCCATCAGGACGCTGAGCGGGGCGTCGTCGTCGCGACGAGCGATTACACGCCCTCGGCCGTCAAGCTGGCGGCCTCGAACCAGGTTCTGCTGCTCCACCACTCCCAGTTGCCGAAAATCGACAGGCTTTTACGACAGTAAGGGACTAATCTCAGTCACAATCCTTCGTCGGCCAGAACCTTCTTCGTCGGAGGCTCGGCTTCGAGCCGCTGCAGGAGCCTCGTGCAGTTCGAGAAGGCCTCAAGTCCGGCCGGCAGCATGGCCCGCGCCCAGCGCAGCATCGGCAACGCATAGGCGTCGAGGAAGGTGCGACGGTCGCCGAGGAGGTGATCCTTTCCTCCAAGATGCGCCTCCAGCAGCGCGAGCTTCTTCATGACGAGCCCCTGCGCCGCGGCCTTCACCGCGTCGAGCGCGGCCTCGTCCTCGGAGATTGTGTAGCGCCGGGGCGCAAACAGCGGGAAAAAGGCCGGGTGCAGATCGCCGGTCAGAAAGTGAGACCAGCGGTCGAGCTCCGCCTGGTCGCGCAAGGACCCATCGGAGCCGAGCCGCGCCTGGGAGAAGCGGCGCGCTAGATAATGAAGAATCGCGCCGGCCTGGGTCAAAGTCCAGCCTTCGCCGGTGTCGAGCGCGGGCACGGCGCCGGCTGGATTAATGGCGGTGTAAGCGGGATCGCCGAGCTTGACGCGGACCGCCTCGTAAGGCGCGCCGATCCATTCCAGCACGAGATGGGGCGCCAGCGAACAGGCGCCAGGATAGTAATAGAGCTTGAGCATAAGCCTTCTCCGGTGGAGCGACGCCCCGAAATTATGTCGCGCGCCGATTGCCGCGCGCAAGCGCAGGAGCAGGAAGACGCCTCCTCTGCTCGGATGGCGATGCAGAGGCCGCCCTCGACATCGCCTGGCCGCGCGGGTAAAACTTGCGCAAAAATGTTGTTCCCGCGCCGGCTTTCCGCAAGCGCCGCAAAACGCGAAGACCCGCCCCGCCGCATGGCCCAGGAGCCCGACGCCGCGCCGCCAGATTTCTCCCGTCCCCGAACGGGCGACGGGAGACGCTTCGTCCTCAGCGGCGCCTGGACGCTTGCGGCGTCTGGCCGACTCGAGCGCGTCGCCGCGGAGCTCGCCGAGGAAGCGGTCAGAGGGCGTGACGCGGCCTTGGATCTCGGCGGCATCGCTCGACTCGACACCGCCGGCGCCTTCGCGCTCAATCGCGTTCAGGACGAGCTCGGACGAAAAGGCGTCGCCTCGGCCTTCGTGGCCGCGCGGCGCGAGCACGAGATCCTGCTGCAGGAGGCCCGCCTGCGCGAGGCGCCGACGGCTTCCCACCCGCGCGAAAACTTTTTGTTTGAGCTCGTGGCCGACTTTGGTCAGTCGCTGGTCGGCGGCCTCCGCGAGGCGGCGCGGGGCGTGAGCTTCCTTGGCGAATTCGTTCGGGCCTTGGGCTCGCTCGCGCGGCGCCCCTGGACCTTCCGCTTGACCTCGCTCGTCTACCAGACGGAGCGTTTCGCCTTCCGGGCGATCCCGATCATTTTCCTCATCAATCTCGCGGTCGGCGCTATCGTCGCGCAGCAAGGAATCTATGAGCTCTCCTTCTTCGGCGCCGGATCCTATTCCGTCAATCTGATCGGCATACTGGTGCTGCGCGAGCTCGGCGTGCTGCTGACCTCGATCATGATCGCCGGACGTTCCGGTTCGGCGATCACCGCCGAGCTCGGCTCGATGGTCATGCGCGAGGAGATCGACGCCCTGCGCGCGATGGGCCTGTCGCCGATCGAGGTGCTGGTCGCGCCGCGCATCCTGGCGCTCGTCTTGTCGCTGCCCCTGCTCACCTTCATCGCCGACATGGCGGGGCTCCTGGGCGGCGGCGTCGTCTCCTGGACCTATGGCGGGACGAGTCCCGCGGCTTTTCTGGCGCTGCTGCACAATGTGATCAGGGTCAGGCAGTTCATGGTCGGCCTGATCAAGGCGCCGTTCATGGCGCTCGTCATCGGCGTCATCGCCGCGCAGGACGGTCTTTCGACCAAGGGCTCGGCGGAGTCGCTCGGCCGCCAGGTGACCTCCTCGGTGGTCAAGAGCATCTTCATGGTCATCATCTTGGACGGCCTGTTTGCAATCTTCTTCACGGCGATTGATTTCTGAACCATGAGCGCCACAGCAGCCCTGACCGATCAGAGAAGGCGCGAGGTCGTCATCGGCGTGCGCGACGTCGTGGTCGAGTTCGGTGCGCGCAGAGTGCTCGACGGCCTGAGCTTGGACGTGTTCAAGGGCGAGGTCTTGGGCTTCGTCGGCGGCTCCGGCCAGGGCAAGTCCGTGCTCATGCGCACCATCTTAGGCCTCGTGAAGAAGCGCTCCGGCGTCGTGTCCGTGTTCGGCGAGGATCGCGATGCGGTCTCGCGACGACGGCTGCACGCGCTGGAGCAGCGCTGGGGCGTGCTGTTCCAGAACGGCGCCCTCTTCTCGGGCTTGACGGTGCGGCAGAACATCCAGATGCCGATGCGCGAGAACCGTAAGATCTCTCAGCGCTTCATGGACGAGCTGGCGATGCTTAAGCTCCAGCTCGTCGGTCTGCCGGGAGACGCCGCCGACAAATTTCCGTCGGAATTGTCGGGTGGAATGGTCAAGCGCGCGGCGCTGGCGCGTGCGCTGGCGCTCGACCCCGAGCTGCTTTTTCTCGACGAGCCGACTTCGGGCTTGGATCCGATCGGGGCCGCCGATTTCGACGAGCTGATCCGCACGCTGCAAAAAACCCTGGGGTTGACCGTCTTCATGGTGACACACGATCTCGACAGCCTCTATTCGATCTGCGACAGGGTCGCAGCGCTTGAGAAGGGCAAGGTCATCGGCGCCGGGACGCTGGACGAGATGCTGCGCTCCGACGAGCCGTGGCTCAGGGCCTATTTCCACGGCGCGCGCGGCGAGAGGCTCACAAACTCGAGGGTTGTCGGCTCGGGACTTGGGGCGGGAGGGGGCGGTTAGGGACGCAAGATGGAGACACGCGCCAATTTCGCGCTGATCGGCCTGTTCGCTCTCGCCGTGATCTTCGCCGGCTTCGCCTTCGTCTATTGGATCGCAGGGCCGAGCCGCAACGCGAATTTTTTAACCTATCAGCTCGTCGTGCGCGGCTCGGTCGAAGGGCTCACGCAAGGGAGCCCCGTCCAGTTCAACGGCCTAAAGGTCGGCGAGGTCAAAAGCCTCGAGATCGACCGCGAGGATCCGAGCCTCGTCGACGTGCTGATCGGCGTCGACGACCGCACGCCGGTCAAAACCGACACGCGCGCGCGGCTCGACATGCGCGGCTTGACCGGCGTGCCTTTCGTATCGCTCGTCGGCGGCTCGCCCGAGGCGCCGAGCCTGGCCGCGCGGCGCGGCGAGGCCTATCCTCGGATCGCCGCCGAGCGCTCGGAGATGCAGGACCTCGTCGAAAACGTGCAGAAGCTCGCGGGTAAGGCGACCGTCACCCTGGAGCACCTCGACAGGTTCCTGGAGCTCAACACCGATTCGCTTTCGGCGTCGATCAAGAACATCGAGAGCTTCTCGAAGACGCTCGCCGAGAACGGCGAGCAGGTGAGCGCGTTCCTGCACGATGGCGCGGAGGCGGCCCATTCGCTGAAGCCGGTGGCCGAGCGCCTGAACCAGGTGCTCGCCGACGCCGACAAGGCGATCAAGGCGCTCGATCCCAAGCAGATCAAGACGATCGCCGGCAATCTGGCGGGGGCCACGACCAACATCAATCGCTTCTCCGGCAACGGCCTGCGCCAGTATGAGCAGCTCGCCGCCGACGCGCGCAAGGCGGTGGAGACGCTCGACCGCGCCGTGAGAAATCTGGAGCGCGATCCGTCCCAGATCATCTTCGGGCCGAGCCAGAAGGTCCCGGAAAAGCAGGGGAACTAGCGTGGCGAGCGTTCCTGGCCGCAAGGGCGCGTTCCCTCTCCCCGCTTGCGGGGAGAGGGTTAGGGTGAGGGGCCGGCGGCGAGCCCGCACATCGCTCGCGCCAACGAATGCGGCGCCGTGATCGACGGGAAAAAGAACTCCCCACGCCCCTCCCCCCAGCCCCCTCCCCCCGCGCGGGGGGAGGGAGCGGACTCTGCCCCTCGACCGAGCCCGCGGGTGCGGGGCGGGACCGTCGTACTGCTCGTCCATCACGGCTCTGGCAGCGGCGGCCCGTCCAAGGT
>Ga0187781_10001269_pt1 | contig 19057 bp, 14 predicted proteins | sample 0715_SJ02_MP02_2_FD_132447 | JGI IMG/M metagenome (GOLD analysis project Ga0187781, IMG submission 132447) | Tropical peat soil microbial communities from peatlands in Department of Meta, Colombia - 0715_SJ02_MP02_20_MG | ecosystem: Environmental > Terrestrial > Soil > Wetlands > Peat | place... | reverse complement strand
TGGGGAAAGCCCATCCGCTCGTCGAGTCAGGGAGCCGGCAGCGGCTCCTCGAGAGGCGTCAGCGGCGCTCGAAAGAGCGCTCTGGCGCCTCTCTGCTTCCGGCGCGACGCAAAGCGTCGTCGCTGGCGCCCGCGGGCGCCAGCGATTGCGCTTGCAATCGCGAAAGCCCGCACAGTGCGGGCTAGCTCCGACGACGGCGCGGCGCGCGTCATCACTGCCTGCGGGCGTGCGGCTCCCGCGATTGCTGCGCAATCGCTGCCGCCGCCGCGGATGAACGCGCTTTGCGCGTTCACCGCGGCATCAGCGCCCAGTAATCGAGATCGAGCACCACCGCTTCGTGATAGCCTTCGCCCGCGCGGTCGGGAAAATCGGCGCAAGCGTGGTCCTTGGCGGCCACCGTGCGCAGCCGGAGCGTGCCGAGATCGCCGCGGCCCGCGATCGCCGCCTTGTCGCGCACTTCGCTCCAGGCATAGATCGTGTCGCCGGCAAAGCACGGGCCGACATGGCGCCCGCCATTGAGCGCGGCGATGCGGAAGGCGTTGGCGAGGCCGTTGAAGGACAGCGCGCGCGCCAGGCTGATGACGTGGCCGCCATAGATCAGGCGGCGGCCGAAGCGGCCCTTCGCCTCGCTGTGCCGGTTGAAATGGACCTTGGCGGTGTTCTGGTAGAGCCGCGCCGCCATGGCGTGCTCGGCCTCTTCGATGGTCACGCCGTCGACATGGTCGATGCGCTCGCCCACCTTATAATCGTCCCAGCCCTGCGCCGCGCCGGCGAGCGCGCGGTCATAGCGCGCGAGGTCGAGACCCTCGGGAACCGTCAAAGCCTCGGGCGCCACCGCCTCGGGCAGCGTCGGCACGCTTGCCGCCGGCGCCGGCGCCGTGGGATCGCGCTTTCTCACCATCACCCAGCGGATATAGTCGACGATGCTCTCGCCGCGCTGATTGACGCCGCGCGAGCGCACATAGACCGTGCCGGTCTGGCGGTTCGAGTTCTCGCGCAAGCCCACCACCTCCGAGCGCGCGGTGACGGTGTCGCCGGGATAGAGCGGCGCGCCGAAAATGCCGGCGGCATAGCCGAGATTGGCCACGGCGTTGATCGACACGTCCGGCACGGTCTTGCCGAAGACGATGTGGAAGGCGAGGAAATCGTCGAGCGGCGCCCGCGCATAGCCGATGGCGCGCGCGAAGGGATCGGCGGAATTCACGGCAAAGCGCGTGCCGGTGAGCGCGAGATAGAGCGCGGCATCCGCTTCGCTCACCGTCCGCGGCGTCGCATGCGCGAGGCTCTCGCCGAGGCGGAAATCCTCGAAGAAACGGCCAGGATCGGTCTTTCCTGTCATCGCCCTCTCATGCTCCCGCCGCCGGTTCCATCGCCGCGATCTGCTCGGCGAGCGCCACGGTGCGCCGCGCGCCGTCGACGTGCAAATTCTCGATGAGCCTGCCATCGACCAGCACCACGCCCTTGCCCGCGGCTTCCGCCTCGGCATGGGCGGCGATGATGCGGCGCGACCACGCGACTTCCTCCGGCGCCGGCGCGAAGGCGGCGTTGGCGGCGGCGAGCGTCTTGGGATGGATCAGCGTCTTGCCGTCGAAGCCGAGATCGCGGCCTTGCGCGCAGGATGCGGCGAAGCCCTCGTCGTCGGCGAGATCGAGATGGACGCCGTCGAGGATGGCGAGCCCATGGGCGCGCGCCGCCAAGAGGCAAAGGCCGAGCGAGGTCAGCATCGGCAGCCGGTCGCGCGTATGGCGGGCGTGCAGATCCTTGGCGAGGTCGGAGGTGCCCATCACCAGGCAGGCGACGCGCGGGCTCGCGGCGGCGATCGCCGCGGCATGCAGCATGCCGAGCGGCGTCTCCATCATGCACCACAGCGCCAGATGCGCCGGCGCGCCGGCGGCGGCGAGCACCGCCTCGGCCTGGCGCACGGCGTCGGCGCTTTCGACCTTGGGCAGCAGCACCGCGTCGAGCGCCATCGCCGCCGCCGCCGTGAGATCGGCATGGCCCCAGGGCGTGGCGAGGCCGTTCACCCGCAGCACCAGCTCGCGCTTGCCGTAGCCGCCTTGGGCGAGCGCGGCGGCGACATTGGCGCGCGCTTGCGCCTTGGCGTCGGGCGCCACCGCATCCTCGAGATCGAGAATCAGCACGTCGGCCGGCAGCCCGCGCGCCTTCTCGAGCGCGCGGGTATTGGCGCCGGGCATATAGAGGGCGCTGCGGCGCGGGCGCGGCGTGACGGCCATGGCGGGGACTCCGTTCCGTCTGAAGCGAAGCCGCCACTATAGCCAGAAGCCGCGCGCGCCGTCATGATGGCGCGGGAGGAAAAATCCATGATCGAAGCATTGCGCACCCCTGACGAGCGTTTTGCCGGCCTGCCCGGCTTTCCCTTCGCGCCGCATTATTGCGCGGATCTCGAAGGCTATGCCGGCTTGCGGCTGCATTATCTCGACGAGGGCCCGCGCGACGCCGGGCGGACCTTCCTCTGCCTCCACGGCGAGCCGAGCTGGAGCTATCTCTACCGCAAGGTCATTCCCTTCCTCGCCGCCGCCGGCCACCGCGCCGTGGCGCCGGACTACTTCGGCTTCGGACGCTCCGACAAGCCGGTCGAGGAAGCGGTCTACACCTTCGACTTCCACCGCGGCGCCCTCCTCGCTTTCATCGAGCGGCTCGATCTCCGCGACATCACCCTCGTCTGCCAGGATTGGGGCGGGCTCCTCGGCCTCACCTTGCCGCTCGACATGGCCGAGCGCTTCACCGGCCTCCTGGTGATGAACACCGCGCTCGGCACCGGCGACGGGCCGCTCAGCGAAGGCTTCGTCGCCTGGGTCGCTTGGGTTGCCGCCAATCCCGACATCCCGGTGGACAGGCTGATGGCGCGCTCCTGCCCGATGCTCCGGCCCGAGGAAGTGGCGGCCTATATCGCGCCTTTCCCGGATCAGCGCTACAAGGCGGGGCCGCGGCGCTTCCCGCAGCTCGTGCCCGCCCGTCCCGACGACGGCGGCGCGGCGCTGTCGCGGCGCGCGCGCGACTGGTGGCGGCATCAATGGTCGGGGCGGAGCTGCATGGTCATCGGCATGACCGATCCCGTGCTCGGGCCGCCGGCGATGCGCGCGCTGGCGTCGGTCATCCGCAATTGCCCGCCGCCGATCGAGGTCGCCGAGGCCGGGCATTTCGTCCAGGAATGGGCGCCGCTCTTCATGCCGCAGGCGCTGGCGATGCTCGGCTGAGCGGCGCGTGGCGATCCTCTCGATCCAATCCGCCGTCGCCTATGGCCATGTCGGCAACTCCGCCGCGGTCTTTCCGTTGCAGCGCCTGGGCTTCGAGGTCTGGCCGGTGGATACGGTGCAGTTCTCCAACCACACCGGCTACGGCGCCTGGCGCGGCAAGGCGTGGGATGCGGCGACCGTCGCCGCGGTGATCGCCGGCATCGGCGAGCGCGGCGGCTTCGCGCGCTGCGAGGCGGTGCTGTCGGGCTATCTCGGCGAGCGCGCGCTGGGGGACGCGGTGCTCGACGCGGTCGCGGCGGTGATGGCGGCAAATCCCGCGGCGCTTTATTGCTGCGATCCCGTCATCGGCGACGATCGCGCCGGCAGCTTCGTGCGGCCGGGCATCGCCGAGTTCTTCCGCGACCGCGCGCTTGCCGCCGCCGACGTCCTCACCCCCAACCGCTTCGAGCTGGCGCTGCTCGCCGGGCGCAAGGTCGAGACCGTCGCCGACGCGCTCGAAGCGGCGTCGGCCTTGCGCGCGCGCGGTCCGCGCCTGGTGCTGGCGACGAGCCTTCCCGCCGCCGCCGGCGAGATCGTCCTGCTGGCGCTCGGCGATGACGGCGCTTTTGCGGTGACGACGCCGCGCCTGCCGATCCTCGCCGACGGCGCCGGCGACCTCGCCGCGGCGATATTCCTCGCCCAGATCCTGCGCCGGCGCGGCACGGCGCAAGCGCTCGCCGCCACCGCCGCCTCGGTCTATGCCGTGATCGAGGCCACGGCGCGGTCGGGCGAGGCGGAGCTCGCGATCGTCGCGGCGCAGGAGGCATTGGTGGCGCCGCCGCGCCGTTTCGAGGCGCGGCGGATCGCTTGATCCGCCGCCGTCACTCGGCGGCGCGCGGCCGGTCCTGCCGCCGCGTCATGGCCAGCCTTTCGCAAATCGCGTGATAGTCGGGATAGTTGGTGCCCAGCGCCCGATCCCAGATGTTGAACAGCAGCATGTAATGGCCGACGAACCGGGTGTGGTGCAGATTGTGGTGGGCGCTGGTGATGAACCAGCGCGAAACCCAGGCGGGATAAAGCTCGAAGCCGAGATGGCTCACGACGTTGAGCGCCGTGAAAATGACGTAATAGGTCGCGATGGCCAGCATGTGGAGGGGCATCACCAGGAGAAGCGCGCCGATGATGGCCAGCTCGATCACGGTCTCGAAAGGGTGGAAGGCGTAGGAGGCGAAGGGCGTCGGATTGGTGAAGGCGTGATGCACCCGGTGGACGTGCCGGAACAGCAGCTTCGAATGCATGGCGCGGTGGGCGAAGTAATAGTAGCTGTCGTGGACGACGGCGATGACGACGACGCTGAAGAGGAAATACCCGAAGCCCCAGTCGCCGATGGAAGCATAGACCCTGGTCCAGCCGAAATCGGTCAGGACGCGGATGCCGCCCAGCATGGCGGCGAGCATCACGAGCGACGGGACGGAGAGGCACAGCTCGCGGAAGGGATCGGCGCGCTGGCGGGCGTCCGGCTGGATCATCTTGTGGCGGAAGCGTCCGGCGGGATCCTCCCATAAGATGCGATAGGCCGCGGCGGCCATGACGAAATACACCAGGAACGCGAAAGCGAACCAATCGGCCGCGCTCTCCAGGAATTCGGCGACGTAGAAGGACAACATGGGAAGGTTCGCCCCCTGCGATGTCCCGACGCTCCGCCCGCCGCGACGGTGGCGGAGGCCGATGGCCCCTTCGGCGCAGGGCGGAAATCGCCGGCACACTGAACTATATCACATGCCATAGTCTGTTGTCGTCTCGGATAAGCACGGATTTTCGGCCTTCCCTGGGCGGGCGGCAGGGGCGCAGGATGCATCATGACCCTTTACCGCGGCATGGATCGCACGGCGCTCGATGCCGGCTACGACAACTCGGCCGCCGTCGCCGGCAGCGCCGGCATCCTCGCCGATTGGCAACGGCGCAGCGCGGCGCTGCGCGCGCGGATCGCCGGCCCGCGCGACGTCCCTTACGCCGCCGCGCCCGCCGCCAGGCTCGATTTCTTTCCCGCCGGCCGCCGCCGCGCGCCGACGCTGCTCTTCTTCCATGGCGGCTATTGGCAGCGCAATGCCAAGGAAGGCTTCTCCTTCATCGCCGAAGGACCGCTCGCCGGCGGCATCAATGTCGCCGTCGCCGGCTATACGCTTGCGCCCGCGGCGCGGATGGACGCGATCGCCGCCGAAGCGCGCGCCGCCGCTTCCTGGCTCGGCGCCCATCTCGGCGATTGGGGCGCCGACCCGGACCGGCTCTTCGCCGCCGGCTGGTCGGCGGGCGGCCATCTCACCGCCCTGGTCATGGGCGAGACGGCGATCCGCGGCGGCATCGCCATCAGCGGCATCTACGACCTCGAGCCGATCCGCCTCTGCTATCTCAACGACAAGCTCGGCCTCGACCCCGACGAGGCGCGGCGCAACAGCCCGCTGCTGGAATTGCCCGGCCGCGCCGGGCGGCTGATCGTCGCCGTGGGCGCCGACGAGCTGCCGGAGCTGCGCCGGCAATCGCGCGACTATGCCGAGGCCTGGCGCCGCCGCGGCCTGCCCGGCGCTTTTCAGGAGCTGCCGGGCTGCCACCATTACGCTGCGCTCGAGCAGCTCGCCAGACCCGGCGCGGCGCTCGCCTGCGCGCTGGCCGAGCTGGCGGGCTGAGCCTTCCCCCCGGCCTATTCGTCGGCGCGGGTGGTGGCCTTCCAGCGATCGAGCATCTGGTTGAATTCGGCGCAGTTCGTCCCCAGCGCCGCGCAGATCCGATGCGCTTCCAGCTTGGCCCGCTGCGCCTGGAAGACGCAGCTATCATAATGGTCGAGGGTATTCTCGCGCAGGAGGCCGCCATCGGCACCGGCGGCGGGACCGCTCGCCGGCTTGCGGCTCCAGTCGCGATAGGCGAGCGCCGAGGTGCGGAAGGCGGTGCAATAGACGCCGAGCTGGAAAGGCGCCGCGGCCGCGTCTTCGGTCGCAGCGGTGCCGATGAGGCCGTCGATGCAGCTCGCATAATCCTCGGTGCTCCACACCTGCGGCGCACAGCGCTCCGCCGCCGCGATGCCGCGCGCCACTTCGCCGCGCATCGCCTCGGCCGAGGGCGCATCCGCTCCCGCCGCCGGCCAGGCCTCGGCGAGTAGCGCCGGCAGCGCGATCAACGCGCCGAGCATGGCGCGGTGGAGACCGCTCGAAGATCCGCTCATGGCAACGTCCTTTCGCGCGGAGCGGGCCGGGGATCGCCGGCAACGATACTCCAGCGGCCGATTTCCGGCATCTCCGCTCCGCGCAGCGGTGTGACGGGGGGCGCGGATTTTGCTCGTAAGACCCGCCCCCAGCTTGCGACGCGGTGGTTATGAGAGGCTTAACCGACACCGGGCTCCTCGCCCTTTTTCCGGCCTCCGGCCTTCGGCCGCTCCCGAGCCGCCCGTGACCGACAGCGCGGGCGCCTGGCCGAGCCTGCCACTGGCCGAATGGCGGGACACTTATGCCACGCTTCATCTCTGGACGCAGGTGGTCGGCAAGATCCGTCTGGCGCAAGCGCCGCTGGTCAATCATTGGTGGCAGGTGCCGCTTTACGTCACCGCCCGCGGCCTCACCACCTCGCCGATGCCTTATGGCCGGCGGAGCTTCCAGATCGATTTCGATTTCATCGACCATCGCCTGATCATCGCCGAGAGCGACGGCCGGACCGAGACGCTGGCGCTGGCGCCGCGCTCGGTCGCCGACGTCTATCGCGAGGTGATGGCGCGGCTCGAGGCGCTCGGCATCGCCGTGCGGATTTGGACGATGCCGGTCGAGATCCCGGAGGCGATTCCTTTCGAGCAGGACCGCACCCACGCCGCTTACGACCAGGATTATGCCGGCCGCTTCTGGCGCATTCTTGTGCAGTGTGAGTGGATCTTCGCCATATTCCGCGCCCGCTTCCTCGGCAAGGTCAGCCCCATCCATTTCTTCTGGGGAAGCTTCGACCTCGCCGTCACTCGCTTCTCCGGCCGCGCCGCGCCGGCCTATTCCGGCACGGCGCTCAATCTCGCGGCGCGCGCTTGCCTGACCGGCCCGGCTGGGAGACACTTGCCGCGGGGTTGCGACTTTCTCGGGAGTTTCGAAAGCCGCCGATCTCTTCGGCGCGCCGGACATCGCTCCGAGGACGTCGCTTCCCGCAGGAAAGAGAGGCGCCGCGACTGATCGCGGCCCGGGAGGCGGCCCACGGCCGCAAGCGAAGGGGGCATGGACATGACCGAGCACAAGAAAGCCGCCGGGCGGCAAGGATCGATATTGGCAGGAGCGGCGCTTGCGGTTCTTCTGGCCGCCGTCTCCGGCGGGCCCGCCAGGGCCGAGGAGCCGATCAAGATCGGCTTGGTGGCGGCGCTGTCCGGCGGCTCCGCTCAATCCGGCGAGGGGATCACCCGCGGCCTCACCATCGCCATCGACGAGATCAACGCCTCGGGCGGGCTGCTCGGCGGACGCAGGCTCGAGCTCATCCGTCGCGACGACGAATCCAACCCCGCCAAGGGCCAGATCGCGGCGCGCGAGCTCATCGACCAGGAGAAGGTCGCGGCGCTCTTCGGCGGCATCGATTCGCCGGTGGCGCTCGCCATCGTCCCGATCGCCAACCAGGCCAAGGTGCCGTTCTTCAGCGTCTGGGCCGCGGCCACGCCGATCACCCGCAACGGCGCCGATCCCAATTACGTCTTCCGCGTCTCCGCCGTGGACGTGCTGGTCGACAAGGCGCTCACCAATTATGCGATCAAGACCTATCACGCCAAGCGCCTCGGACTCATCCTGGTCAACAATCCCTGGGGCGAATCGAATGAGAAGGGTTTGACCGCCGCCGCCAAGGAGGACGACGTCGCCATCGCCGGCATCGAGAAGTTCGAGGACAACGACGTCGACATGGTGGCGCAGCTCACGCGGCTCAAAGGGGACGGCGCGGACACGCTCGTCCTCGTCGGCAATGCGGCGCCCGGCGCGCAGGTGATGAAGTCGCTGGTGCGCACCGGCTGGAGCGTACCGGTGATCTCGCATTGGGGCATTTCCGGCGGGCGCTTCCCCGAGCTTGCCGGTCCCGCCGCGCAGAAGGTCGAGTTCATCCAGACCTACAGTTTCTTCGGCAAGCAGAACGCCGTCGGCCAGAAGCTGCTCGCGGAGCTCCAGGCGAAATATCCCGACGTCAAGGGACCGGCGCAGGTGATACCGCCGGTGGGCGTCGCCAACGCCTATGACGGCATGCGCATCCTCGGCCTTGCCATCGCCCAGGCCGGCGGCACCGACGGCGACAAGATGCGGCAGGCGCTCGAGCATCTCGGCCGCTACGAGGGCCTGATCAAGACCTATGACCCGCCGTTTTCGCCGCAGAACCACGACGCGCTCTCCGCGGGCGATTACATCATGGTGCATTTCGTCGGCAGCCAGATCGAGCCGGTGACGAACTGACCGCGGGCGCCGGCGCTGGCGCCGATGGGCGCCGAGCGCCGGTGCATCCTGGACGCCCATCGCCGTGCTGATCGCCCTCGCCCTGGTTTCCGGCCTCGGACTCGGCAGCATGTACGGGCTGCTCGCGCTCGGCTTCTCCGTCACCTACGCGGTCTCGGGCACGGTCAATTTCGCGCAGGGCAGCTCGATGATGCTGGGCGCCGTGCTCTGCTACAGCTTCGCCGTGACGCTGGGCTGGCCGCCGCTCGCCGCCATCCTTCTGGCGCTGCTGCTCTGCGGCTTCTGGGGCGTGATCGTCGAGCGCATCGCCGTGCGCCCCTTTGCCGCGCGCGGCTCCAATGGCTGGCTGATGGCGACGGTGGCGCTCGGCATCATTCTCGAGAACGCGACGCTCTTTCTCTTCGGCAGGGAGCCGCGCAACTACCCTTCGGTGCTGGCCGATACGCCGCTCGACCTCGCCGGCATCCCGGTGCTGCCGCTGCAGCTTGCGATCCCGGCGGTGGGGCTCGCCGCCGCCGCGGTCCTCCATTTGCTGGCGCGCGGCACGCGGCTCGGCAAGGCGCTGCTCGCGGTGGCGCAAAACCAGGACGCGGCGCGGCTGATGGGCATCGATGTCGGCCGCGCCATTGCTCTTGCCTATGCCGTCTCGACCGTCTTCGCCGGCATCGCCGGCATCCTCATCGCGCCGCTGTTCAACGTTTCTTCCGATATGGGAACGCTGTTCGGCATCAAGGCTTTTGCCGTCGCCATCGTCGGCGGCATCGCCAGCCCCTGGGGCGTGGTGCTCGCCGGCTTCTGCTACGGCGCGGTCGAGGCGATGATCACCGCGCTCTTCGGCTCGACCTATACGCAAATCCTGACTTTCGCCGTCGTCATCCTGGCGCTGGCGGCGATGCCGAACGGCCTGCTCGGCGCCGCGGGGACGCGGAAGCTGTGAGCGCTCGCGCGCTCGCCGCGTCGGCCGCGCTCGCCGCGCTGGCCGTCGCCGGCTGCCGGCTCGGCAACGGCTATCAGGTCTATCTCATCGCCATGGTGTGCCTCACCGCCATGGTCGGCGTCGGGCTCAACGTGCTGCTGGGGCTCACGGGCCAGGTCTCGCTGGGCCATGTCGGCTTCTATGCGCTGGGCGCCTATGCGACGGCGATCCTGACGACGCGCTACGGCGTCGATTTCTGGCTCGCCCTGCCGATCGCCGGGGCGGTGGCGGGCGCGCTCGGCGTCGCGCTCGCGCTGCCGGCGCTGCGCGTCGCGGGACCTTATCTCGCCATGGTGACCATCGCCTTCGGCTTCATCGTCCAGAACGCGGCGATCGAATGGCGCTCGCTGACCGGCGGCGCCAACGGCCTCATGAACATCCCGCCGCCGATGCTTTTGGGCCACGCCTTCGCCATCAAGGACACGGCGATCCTCGCGCTCGTGCTCGCCGCGCTCCTGCTCGCTCTCTTTCATCTCTTGCGAGAGGGTGCCTGGGGACGCGCGATGCGCGCGGTGCGCGCCTCGGAAGCGGCGGCTCAGTCGCTGGGCCTCAACCTCGTCGCCGTGCGCATCACCGCCTTCGCCTTGTCTGCGGCGGCGGCGGGCCTTGCCGGCGCCGTCTTCGCGCCGCTGAGCGGTTTCATCGGGCCGAGCAGCTTCACCTTCTTTCAGTCGATCCTGTTCCTGCTGGTGGTGATCATCGGCGGCGCCGGCACCACCGCGGGCCCGCTGGTCGGCGCGATCGTCGTCGTGCTGCTGCCCCAGCTCGGCGCGCGCTTTGCCGAGTATCAGCTCCTGTGCTTCGGCGCGGCGCTGCTGCTGGTGCTGTGGCTGGCGCCGGAGGGGATCGTCGGGGCCGTGGCGCGGCGGCTGCCGCGCGCGCCGCGGGCCGCCGCGACCGCGCCCGCCGGCGACGGCCTGCGCGGCGAGAGCGGCCGCGATCTCGTGGCCGAGGCGCTTACCGTCGCCTTCGGCGGCATTCGCGCCGTCGCCGACGTGTCGTTTCGCGCGAAAGCCGGCAAGATCACCAGCCTCATCGGGCCCAACGGCGCCGGCAAGAGCACGCTGCTCAACCTGCTCAGCGGCTTCTGCCGGCCGAAGGCGGGGGCGGTGTGGTTGGGCGCACAGGCGCTTGCCGGCCTGCCGCCCCACAAGGTCGCGCGCGCCGGCATCGCCCGCACCTTCCAGACGAGCCGGCTCTTCGCGGAACTTTCCGTTCTCGACAACGTCGCGGTGGCGCTGCGCGGGCCGCGGCTCGGCGGCCTCTTTCCCGTTGTCTCGGGGCGCGGCGCGGCCGAAGAGCGGCGCCGCGCCGAAAGCCTGTTGCGCTTCGTCGGCTATGACGGTCCGAGCGACCGGGCCGCGGCCGATCTCGCCCATGTCGACAGGCGGCTGGTCGAGATCGCGCGCGCGCTGGCGACGCGGCCGGCCGTGCTGCTGCTCGACGAGCCCGCCGCCGGCCTCGGCGAAGCCGATACGCGCCGCCTGGCGGCGCAGCTTCGCCGCATCGCCGCGGCAGGCATCGCCGTCGTGCTGGTCGAGCACGACATGGGGCTGGTGATGGAGCTGTCCGACCGGGTGGTGGTGCTCGACGCCGGCCGCTGCATCGCCGCCGGACCGCCGGCCGCGGTGCAGAGCGACCCCGTGGTCATCAAGGCCTATCTCGGCGACGGCGACGTCCGGCCGCGGCCGCGGCCCTCGCCGCTGCCCGCCGAAGCGCCGCCGGCGCTGTCCGTCGCCGCGCTCGAGGCCGGCTACGGCGCGGTCCCGGTGCTGAAAGACGTCACGATCGACGTCCGCGCCGGCGAGCTGGTGGCCGTACTCGGCGCCAATGGCGCGGGCAAATCGACGATGATGCGCGCCGTGAGCGGCTTGCTGCGGCCCGTGAGCGGGACGATACGGGTCGGCGCGGTGGACATCGCGCAAGAGCCGGCGCATCGCGTCGTCCGCACAGGCGTGGTCCTGGTGCCGGAGGGCCGCCAGGTGTTTCCCGATCTCGCCGTCATCGACAATCTACGCCTCGGCGCCTATGCGCGCTCCGGCGCCGCGGTCGAGGCCGATATCGAGCGCCTGCTCGCGCGCTTTCCCATCCTGCGCGAGCGGCGGCATCAGCGCGCCGGACTGCTCTCCGGCGGCGAACAGCAGATGCTGGTCCTGGCGCGCGGGCTCGTCGCGGCGCCGCGGGTGCTGCTGCTCGACGAGCCCTCGCTCGGCCTCGCCCCGGCGGTCATCGCCCGCCTGTTTGCCGCGCTGGCGGAGCTGCGCGAGGAAGGGGTGACGCTGCTGCTCGTCGATCAGATGGCGGCCATGGCGCTGACGCTCGCCGATCGCGCCTATATCCTCGAGACCGGGCGGGTGGTCGGCGCCGGCGCCGCCGCCGAGATCGCCCGCGACGCGGCCTTGCGCCAAGCCTATCTGGGCGGGCGCGAGCCCACTTCCTGAAGGCGGAGGAGCGGATGGATCTCGTTATCGCCAATGCCCGCATCTTCGGCCGCGAGGACGGCCTCGCCGATATCGGCGTCGCCGGCGGGCGCATCATCGCGATCGAGCCGCGGCTGGAAGCGGCGGCGGCAAGGCTCGATGCCGGCGGCCGCCTGGTCTCGGCCGGGCTGGTCGAGACGCACATCCATCTCGACAAGACGCGCATCATCGATCGCTGCGCCGTGAGCGAGGGCACCGTGCAGGAAGCCGTCGCGCTGACCGCCGCGGCCAAGCGCCGCTTCACCGAGGCCGACGTCTACGCGCGGGCGCGGCGCACGCTCGAGCGCGCCGTCCTCAACGGCACCATGCTGATGCGCACCCATGTCGAGATCGACCCCGCCATCCGCTTTCTGGGCTTCGACGCCATCCGGCAGCTTGCGCGGGACTATGCCTGGGCGATCGACCTCGAGATCTGCGCCTTTCCGCAAGAGGGCCTCACCAACAATCCCGGCACCGAGGAACTGCTCGCCGAGGCGCTTCGCCGCGGCGCGCGCGTGATCGGCGCGGTCCCCTACACCGACAGCGATCCCCACGGCCAGATCGATCGCATCTTCGCGCTCGCGCGCGCCCATGACGTCGACATCGACATGCATCTCGACCTCGGCGACGGCCCCGAAGGCATGGACATCGAGTATGTCTGCGACGCGACCGAGCGCTACGGCTATGGCGGCCGCGTCGCCGTCGGCCACGTCACCCGGCTCTCCACCGTGCCGCCCGCGCGCTTCGAGGCGATCGCGCGGCGGCTTGCCGATGTCGGCGTTGCCGTCACCGTGCTGCCCTCGACCGATCTCTATCTCTGCGGCCGGCAGCAGGATCACCGCGTTCAGCGCGGCGTGACGCCGGCGCACAAGCTGCTCCGCCTCGGCGTCAACTGCTCGCTCTCGACCAACAACGTGCTGAACCCCTTCACGCCCTATGGCGACGCCTCGCTCATCCGCATGGCCAATCTTTACGCCAATGTCTGCCATGTCGGCGGGGCCGAGGATCTCGCCGAGTGCTTCGCCATGCTGACGACGCGCTCGGCGCGGCTGATGCGCCGCGCGGAGTACGGCATCGCCGTCGGCCGGCCGGCCGACCTCGTCATCTTCGATTGCCGCGATGCCAAAGCCGCGATCGCCGAGCTGGCGCAGCCGCTCTGCGGCCTGAAGCGCGGCCGGCTCAGCTTCACCCGCCAGGCTGGACGTCTCCACCCCGCAATGGCGGATCAAGCCCCTTGGCCGGAGCTCGGAGCGTTCGAGGCGGGGTGAGCTGCGACGCGCCTGTCCCGCGTGTACCGATCGGCGAATGTGACGGCGCTCCCGGTAAGGTCGTTGCCTGCCATTCGATCGCATCATCGAAGGTGTCGTAGGAGCGCGATGACCGAACGATATCCCAAGCGCTTGGCAGTGACCTCGAAAGGTCGCGCAACCGCTGGTAGTCGGCGCTGGTCTGGTCTATGAAAGGCGGTGCGGTCAGCGTCGGGACCAAAGATACGGGTTGACGCGGCGCCGGCATTGCGACGGGAGCCCAAAGACGGTTCGGTCGCCGGCGTGAGGGGCGCGAGGTATGCATGCTCGACTTGGTGCAGGCCACACGCTTTGACCGTGCCGCAACGTCGGGTCGGACCAAGCCGTGTTGGATAGCTTGTCGATAGGAAGGGCAAGAGGACGAGATTGAGTGTCTCGTCAAGCTATCCGCCGGCTGGGACACGGGCGTAAATGGCCTTGTACGGGAAGCGATGGCAGCCATGGTCGCTGTTGATCTCGATCTTCCGTTGCCCGAACCCTTTCTGGTGGCGATGAGCCCGACTCCCAAGAACGTCGGCACGATCTTTTTTCTCGATGCCTTCAAGCGTCACGAGCGTTTCGCTGAAAAATCCCCGTATGCGTCCCTCCAAAATCGCGTTTCCAATCACCGCGCCGTTACCCCCGTCCCCCGTTGAGCGATCTCGGGAGAGAGCACCGATGCGAGCGTATTCGTGTCAAAAGCAACCGTTGGAACCACGCGAGGCTCCGTTATCGTCGTCGTCGACTCCGTATCTCTTATTGTGAGGGACGACTGCCGCGTGTCGCTTGGTCGATCGACCGCCGCACGCGCTCGGCGATAAAGGCCGCAAATGGCCGAATATCCGTATCGATGCTGGCGCGGTCCAGCGCCGACAAATAGGCGTCCCGGTCCTCCACCCGAATCACGGTCCATGGATAGCCGCCGGAGGCAAGCATCGCATTCATGAGAAAGCGCGCCATTCTTCCGTTTCCGTCCGGATAAGGATGAATGTAGCCGAACAGCCAATGGCCCAAGACGGCGCGTGCGGCAGGTTCCTTTTCATTCTCAAGCAGGTCGAACAGCGCCGGCATGGCGTCCCGCACCGCTTCCCACCGAGGCGGAACGTAACGCGACGTGCGCAGATAGACCGCATCGTTGCGATATCCGGCGAGCGCGACTGCGGGGAGCAATCCCGCCGCAATGCAAGGCTGGAATAGTTCGCGATACCAATCGCGATGAGTGGTGCGAACCAAGGCGCCGGGGTTGGCGCCGCCGATGATTTCCGCGACATCGGCTTTGACGACCTGAAAAGCCTGCCAATAGCCGCGCGCGGCCAAAGCGTCACGGCTGTTGCGGTCGGCCTCGTTTTGAGCGGGATTCCAAGCCCCCGATCGCACCCGGTCAATCAGCTCTGGGCTGACGCGATACCCTTCGATGGAGAGCGAATGATAGGCGTCGTGCGCATAGATCTCGTCGACGAAATCCAGGTAAGCGGTTTTATCCGCCGGTAAGCCGGGCGCTTTCGGAAAAGCATCGATGACCAAGCCGCGCGTCGTTTCCCATAGGGCCTGAATACGGGCGACAATCGGAGCCTCGGCGGCCCCGCGCAGCGCGCCAAATGTTTGCTGGGGCGCGAAGGGATCGGATTCCCGGACATCGTAGCTCGCGGCCTTCATCGTCTTGACGATCTCGTCGGCGGCGTCGGCGCGGCCGACGCGGCGAAACGCGCCCGCCAGCCTGCCGGCGACGACAGAATGCCCCCCGTCAAGAAGACGACGAAGCACGTCGGTCGCGTCTCTGAGGCTCGCCAGCGCAATCTGTGCTTCTATCGGATAACGGGCGAAGAATGCCTCCGGGGCTTTCACCAAAGCCGCAGCCGGTGAAAAAAGGCGCAAGCCGTCGCGTGTGGTCAGGTTCGCGGGCGCCGGCATTTCCGGCTGCCTGAGATCGTAAAGCGACGTGCCGAACAACAGCTTCAGATCGTGGTTCGTCGCTTTCGGGCTATAGACGATAAGCTGTTGCGGGATGACCGTGTTCTCGGCGAGCAGCAGCAGCGATTGCTCGGGCGAGAGGTGCCATCGATCGCCGAAGCGGTCGTCGCAATAGCGGGCGCAAAACTCCCAGAACGAGGCATACCAAGGCGCGCTATCGCCGGCCCGCGTATCGGGGCTTGATGAAATAAGCCATCCCTTCATGACTTCCCGGAGGAAGCCGTTTCGGGTCAAGCGTTCGCGATGGAGGCGCGTGAGCTCGCTCGATCGGAAGACACGCCGCCCGCCCTTTTGGAGTTCATGAAGCGCGCTGAGCGATGCAGCGAGCTTTTCGTGGGGTGTCGGCATATGCCCCGTCTCAACTCAACTTTTGTAGTCCCACAAGCTTTTTCTGCGTATGTTTACAAGCATATCATGTTGAATTTATACAAGCAAATCATGTCGATCATTTACAATCATATTATGTCGAAATATTACAAGCGTGTTCTGCTATAAAAATTAAGCTATTATTATCAACACGGTAAATAGGAAATAGCCAGGTTCCTTCGCCTCTTGAACAGCCGAGTTTTCATCCTACCTCATAGAAAAAGTATGAGGTCATATTCTCATGCCGATACCCACCGCCACACAGGTCAAAGCCGCTCGTGCGCTTCTTGGCTGGTCTCAACGCGCGTTGGCGCAACGAGCAGGCGTGGCACTATCCACCGTCGCCGATTTTGAGCGCGGGTTTCGTGAACCCATTCAGAACAATCTTCATGCCATTGTGAAAAGCTTCGAAAAAGAACGCATTACGTTTTCCGACGATGGCACGGTGCGTGGAACACCGCCAGGACACCCGCCTTTCCTTCCAAAGGGCAACACCCCATTCCGTTTCATCGATGAGACCGAGCTACGCCAATGGGCCGCAACGCGCGATTGCCAAGCGCGTCTGCCGGAACTGCTGACGCGCCTCATTCGCGCCGAAAAAGGGCACGAGGCCTTGCTTCGCTTTCCGAGCGGTGATGCCATCTCCCTCCACGGTTGGGATGGCCGTTGCACCGTCGCGGCCGGCTCGAAATATATTCCGGCAGGCGAATCCGGTTGGGAGCTCACGGCGCAAGCCGCCAACATCCGCAAAAAGGCGGATAAGGTTTTCAACGACCGCAGCCAAAAGCCGGAAGATATCGTTCCGGTGAACTCGACGTTCGTCTTCGTGACACCCTTGCGGTTCTCCGGCAAGGCTGCGTGGCTCAACGAGAAAAAAGCAGAAGGAAAATGGGGCGATATCCGCGCGCTCGATGCCGTTGACCTTGTTCATTGGATCGAGCTGAACCCGGCCGTCGGCCATTGGCTCGCCGTGCTGACCGGCAAGCTCCCGCTGGGCCTGCGCCAGATCGAGAAAGTTTGGGAGGAGTGGTCGTTATCGACCGAATGGCCCATAAGCACCGATCTCGTTCTTGCTGGCCGCGACGAAGAGACCACGCAGGCTCTGAACTGGCTCTATGGCGAGCCCGCCCCAATCACGATCCAGGCGGAATCTCCGGAAGAGGCAATGGCGTTCCTCTATGCCGCCATCGATCGCCTTCCTGCCGATTATCGCCTTTCCTACCTGGCACGGTGCCTTATAGCCACAGAGCCGGGCCAGGCACGCGCTTTAGGGCACAGCGCAACGTCGCTCATCATCGTTCTTGAGAATGCCGATCCCGGATTAGCGCGCTGGCTTGTGGGGCAAGGACATCACGTCTACAGCGTCTTCGGGTCCGAAGTCGGTACACCGGAAACTGTCATACGCCTCTCCCGTGCCCTCCGGATCGAGATAGACGCTGCTCTCAAATCGATGGGGCTTCCCGACCAAGAAGCATCCGAAGTCGCACGCGACATGGCTGGCAGTTTGGCAATATTTCGGAGGCTGCATCCGTCCGTAAACGCGCGGATGGTGCCCGAATGGGCTTCGCCGCTACATGCCCCAACCATGATCCCGGCGCTTCTTGCCGGGGCCTGGGATGAGGCAAAGCCCGCAGACCGTGCCGTCATGGAGCAACTCGTTCACGCCGACTACGATTCAATCGTTCGGTCACTGACCCCCTGGCTCACAGTCCCCGATAGCCCGCTACGGAAATCCGGCTCTGTGTGGAAGATTGCCTCACCACGAGACGCTCTCTTTCGGCTCGCACCCTACCTCACGCCTCAGGCCCTTGAGGCTTACGCCAACGTCGCGGTTGATGTGTTGGGCAGGCCCGACCCTCGTTTCGATATGCCCAAGGACCAGCGCTGGTACGCGCCCATTCATGGGCAAATGCCGGAACATTCGGAGTTCCTCCGCGCCGGGTTAAGCGAAACGCTCATGGCACTCGCGATCTTCGGCAATCAGGCCGGTATCGCTGACGCCGCGCAAAGAGCCGCGGCGATCGTCTCAAAACTTCTCACCGATGCCGATGCACGACGGTGGTGGTCGGTTTCCCGTCTTCTCGATCTTTTGGCCGAAGCCGCGCCGGAGACCTTCTTATCCGCGGTCGCGGCGAGCCTCGACCTCAACGATCCTCCGGTCATGGTGTTGTTTGTTGAAGACGAAACGCCCCTCGCAAGCGGCGCCAATCATAGCCATTTGCTTTGGGCGCTGGAGACCCTCGCTCGGAGCCCGAAATATATCTCCCGCGCGGCTCACCTGCTCGCCCGGCTAGCCGCGCTGGATACGGGCGGCGGACGCTCCGGTAATCGTCCGGCTAACAGCCTTCGCAACTTGTTCGTACTGTGGATGCCCCAAACCTACGCATCTCTAACCGAACGGCTTGGTGTGCTGGATGCCATTCTTCGCAAGCACGAACCTGGGGTTGCGTGGCGCCTCATGTGCGACTTGCTGCCGACTTCGTACGACACCATGTGGCCATCAGCTCGGCCGCGCTGGCGCGATTTTTCCGAAGGCCGCGCCGAGGAAGAGATAACGACGCCACTCTGGATCCAGAGTGCCGAAGAAGTTGCAAAACGTCTTCTTGAGGATGTCGGCACCGACCGGAACCGCTGGGTGTTGTTGGTGGATCACCTGGCCGACCTTCCGCCAGTCTACCGGAGAAACGCGATCACTCTCCTCGGCGAGCGCGTCGGCCAATTCGACCAAAGAACGCGATCGGCGGTATGGGTTGCTGTCCGCTCGCTCCTTCATAAGCATCGGGAATTTCCCGATGCGGACTGGTCCCTGCCCGATGCTGAACTCACGCCGCTCGACCCGATCTACGAGCAACTAACGCCCAACGATCGTGACGAGCAGATTGCTTGGCTTTTCGTCAATGGTGAAGTTCCCTTGCCACATCCGCCGAACGGTGGTTGGGAAGCTCAAGAGGTTCAAGCAAATCTCTTGCGGCAGCAGGCCGTCGAGAAAATCTTGGGTACACAGGGTGACGATGCTGTCTTCCGCTTCGCACATTATGTCGAAAGCCCCTTCAGCATCGGCAACGCGATTGCCAGCGCAACCATCACCGAAGAGCGGCGCGAGACCATCCTTGTGCACTGTCTGAAAGGCGATAGCCAGTTGGTCGATGTCGCGCAAGGGATTGTGCTCGGCTGCCTGCGCTCCAACGATGCCGATTGGGGATATAAGCTGCTCGACCGAGCGCTCGCTGAGAGCTGGACCAAAGATATGGTCATCGTGGTCGCCCTGCTTATTCGGGAATCGCGGCGCCTCTGGGACCGCATCAGCGCGTTCGGATCAGATATCGAAAATGAGTATTGGCGACGGATCCCATCC
>Ga0187781_10001268_pt1 | contig 19061 bp, 18 predicted proteins | sample 0715_SJ02_MP02_2_FD_132447 | JGI IMG/M metagenome (GOLD analysis project Ga0187781, IMG submission 132447) | Tropical peat soil microbial communities from peatlands in Department of Meta, Colombia - 0715_SJ02_MP02_20_MG | ecosystem: Environmental > Terrestrial > Soil > Wetlands > Peat | place... | reverse complement strand
GAGCCGGGTCTCCGAGATGCTCGATGCGATCGGGCGCTCCGAGCATGCGGACGGGTGGGTGAAGGATCGGCTCGAGCGAGGTCAGGTCATCTTCGGTTTCGGCCACCGGGTCTACAAGACCGATGACCCCCGGGCACTCATCCTGCACGAGATCGCACGTCACGTCGCGGACCCCGCTCGGCTCGAGCTCGCGGAGCATGTGGAGCGTGTGACGCTCGAAGCGCTGCGCCGAGCGAAGCCGACCGCTCGCCTCTACACGAACGTGGAGTACTACTCTGCGGTGGTGCTCGAAGCGGTCGGGCTCCGACCGGCCCTCTTCACCCCGGCCTTCGCGGTCGCCCGGACCGCCGGGTGGGCCGCGCATGCACTCGAGCAAGCATCGGACAATCGGCTCATCCGGCCCGAGATGGGGTACGTGGGCCCCCCTCGGGGTCGGAAGTGGCCCCGTCCACTTTCCGGCGACGGACCTAGCGAGCGTGCCGGCCGTGGGGAACCTGCGGCGGAGGAGTCAGCTACGACTGCCCCTTCTCGTGGCCATCGTCGTGGTCGACGACCTTGAAATCCGCGTCCACCGCTCCGGGGGCGCCCGCCGACGACTCCCCCGAAGATGTCGGCGCCTCGCTCGGCGGTTCTGGGCTCTCGCCCTCGGGCGGCTTTGCACCGGCCTGATAGAGCTTCTGGGCGACCGCGTGCAGGGCCTGCGTCAGGTCCTCGGACTTCGCGAGGATCTCGGATTTCGTCGCGTCCTTGCGGCCCACGACCTCACGCACTGCCTTCACCTTCTCCCGGATGTTCTCCGCCTCCGACGCGTCAATCTTGTCCTTCTGGTCGGTGATCACCCGCTCGGCCTCATAGGCAAGCGACTCGGCCTGGTTGCGGGCGGTGATGAGCTCGGCCCTCTCCCGGTCCTTCTCCGCAAACTCCTCGGCCTGCCGGACCATCTTGGCCACCTCGTCCTTCGAGAGCTTGTTGGACGCGGTGATGGTGATGCCCTGCTTGCGGCCCGTCGCGAGGTCCTTGGCCGAAACGTTGAGGATCCCGTTTGCGTCGATGTCGAACCCCACCTCGACCTGGGGCACCCCTCGGGGCGCCGGTGGGATTCCGGTCAGGAGGAAGCTTCCGAGCGCGACGTTGTCCGATGCGATTGGTCGCTCGCCCTGGAAGACCTGGATCTCCACCGACGACTGGTTGTCGGCGGCGGTCGTGAAGATCTGACTCTTGCGGGTCGGGATCGTCGTGTTCCGCTCGATCAGGTGGGTGAAGACTCCACCCAACGTCTCGACTCCCAGGGAGAGGGGGGTCACATCGAGGAGGACCACATCCTTGACCTCACCAGCGAGGACGCCGCCCTGGATCGAGGCGCCCATCGCGACGCACTCCATCGGATCGACGCCGTGCTCGATCGGCCTCCCAATCGTCTGCTCGAGGAACTTCTGAACGACCGGCATCCGCGTCGGTCCGCCGACGAGGACGACACGGCTGATCTGATCCTTCGCGATCTTCGCGTCCCGGATCGCCTGGTCGACAGGGCCGTGGCATCGGTCGACGATCGGCCGGACGAGCTCCTCGAGCTTCGCCCGGGTGAGCTGAAGGGTGAGGTGCTTCGGTCCCTCGCTCGTGGCGCTGAGGAAGGGGAGGTTGATCTGGGTCTCGACGGTGGAGGAGAGCTCGATCTTCGCCTTCTCGGCGGCGTCGCGGACGCGCTGCATCGCCATCTTGTCGGTGCGCACGTTGACGCCGGATTCCTTCTGGAACTCGCTCGCGATCCACTCGGTGACCGAGTTGTCCATGTCGGTCCCACCGAGCTGGGTGTCTCCGCTCGTCGACAGGACCTCGAAGACCCCGTCGCCGAACTCCATCATCGTGACGTCGAGCGTCCCGCCCCCCAGGTCGAAGACCAGGATCTTCTGGTTCTTGCCGGCCTTGTCGAGGCCATAGGCGAGCGAGGCCGCGGTCGGCTCGTTGATGATCCGGACGACCTCCAGCCCCGCGATGGCGCCTGCATCCTTCGTGGCTTGTCGCTGGTTGTCGTTGAAGTACGCCGGGACGGTGATGACGGCCTTCTCGATCTTCTCGCCGAGGAACGCCTCGGAGTCGCGCTTGATCTTCTGCAGGAGGAATGCGGACAGCTGCTGGGGCGTGTACTGCTTACCGTGCAACGTGTAGTGGAAGTCGGTCCCCATCTTCCGCTTGAATGCGGTAACGGTGCCTTCGGGATTCGAGACGGCCTGCCGACGTGCCGGTTCCCCGACGATGAGCTGACCATCCTTGGTGAACGCCACGTACGACGGGAACGCCTTCCCACCGCCGACGGTCGTCCCCTCCGCGCTCGGAATGATGACCGGTCGTCCTGCCTCGAGGACCGACGCGGCCGAGTTGCTTGTCCCAAGGTCGATTCCGATGATCTTCGCCATGAGCGACCCTTCTTCGTTTCAACCGTCTGGAATCACGTATCGCAGCCGGTATTGCGACATCAGTAAGTCAGCACTCATATAAAAAGAAATTGACGCCCCTCGGTAGCCCGATCCTTCGAGCCGCTGTCGTCGGTGGGCCGGAACGCGTGTCTCAGGCCGGCCCTCTGCTTTCCCGCCCAGTGGAATCGGAGGGTTGGGATCGGCGTATAACATGGGGATTGATTTAGTAGGAGTTCCTCCCCCGCGCGAGGCGCGAGCTTTCCAGGAGGGGCAGGGATTGAACGGCTTGAAGCGAGTTCGACGAGTGCGAATGCGGGGGATCTTGGGTGGGACGGCCGTGATCGGAGCGGCGCTCGTAATGTTGCTCCTTCCGATCGCGAGCGCGGCAGGCCAAGTCGTGAAGGCGACGCCGCCCAAGTGTTCGGTGGGAACGAATCCGTGGGCGCCGGCGTACGACCCGGTCGACCACGAAGTGTATGTTCCGAATTTCGGAACGGCCGACGTGACCGGCAGCGTGACTGTGCTCAAGGGAACCTGTACAGTGGCCAAGACTATCACTCTCCCTTCGGGGAGCAATCCCAGTGCGGCGGCGTTCGACCCCATGAATAACGACGTGTACGTGACGGACATGTCATTGAACCAAGTCTACGTCATTTCGGGTACGAAGATTGTCACGACGATCACGGACCCGAGCTTCGACGGGCCCCGGGGGATCGTCTTCGATCCCTTGGGTCCGGCCATGTGCGTCACAAACTACCTCAATGATACGGTCAGCGTCATCAGCGCGTTCAATACCGTGGCGTTCGCGATTCCCGTCGGAAACGGACCGATCGGAATCGACTTCGACTCGTACTACGGCACGATCAACGTCGCGAACTACGACAGCAACAACGTGACGGTCTACGACGGGTTTACCTTCGGCCACATCGGGGATGTTCCGGTCGGCGGAGGACCACTCGGGGTGGCGTTCGACATCGTCGACGACCTGGACTATGTGACGAATTCGGTCGCGAACAACGTGTCGGTCATCTCCTACACGAGCCCGGTCGCGACGATCAGCGGGCTCACCGAACCGGAGGGGATTACTTGGTCCCAGGCGCAGTTGGGCATGTTCGTTCCGAGCGGCTCGGTTGGAAAGGTCTACGTCCTGAGCGGCTTGTCGATCGTGAAGAAGATCTCCATCCCTGAAGCAGGGCTCTTCGACACGTATGACGAGTACAACGACAAGGTCTACGTGACCACCCCTGCCACGAACTCGGTCTATGTCGTCTCGTAGTCCATATCAGGAGGTACAGGGCTCTCGGCGATGTGACGGGACGGGCGAGCGGTCGAGCGCGACCACCCGCGCGCTCTCTCGGAGGAGGGAGGCAAGGCGGAGCCGCGCTCGGCCGACGATGGGACGAACCGGGTCCTCGGCGACAGCTCGATCGTGGGGAAGTACCCTACTCGCCCGACCGCCCCCCTGCCAACGGCGGCCTTCCCCGGGCGATCTTGATCGACATGGACGACACGATCTTCGATCACTCGCTGACGTGCCGCGCCTCGCTCCGTGGCCTTCGGTCGCACACGCCTACCCTCCAACGTCGCTCCCTGACGGACGTCTGGCGCGAGTACCTCCGACTGCTCGATTCCGTCCATCCGACCGTCCTCGCCGGTCAGATTTCGGTCACTCGTGCACGTCAGGAGCGGTTCCGCCGATTGGCGAGTTTCTGCGGTGAATCGATCTCCGCCCTCGAGGCGCAGAGGCTCTCCGTCCGGTATCGGGCCCTCTACCGGGCCCAGCGTCGTGCGGTTCCGGGGGCGCGGGGGCTCCTCGAACGGCTCCACAATAGAGCCGTGATCGCGATCGTGACGAACAGTCAGAGCGATGAGCAGGAGGAGAAGCTCGCATTCCTCGGATTCCGCGACTTGGTGGACCATCTCGTCGTCTCCGAAGACGTCGGGGTCTCGAAGCCGGACCCGCGGATCTTTCAGATCGCCCTCGACCGGGCCGGCACGACCGCTGAGGAAGCGGTCATGCTCGGAAACTCCTGGGAGACCGATATCCTTGGAGCGAGGTCGGCCGGGGTCCGCGCAGTCTGGTTCAATCGGTTCCACGAGCCGAACCCCGAACCCGGGGTCGTCGCGGAGATCGATACTCTCGAAGATCCCGCGCGGGTCGAGCGGGCGCTGGCAGCCTCACCGACTCACCCCTCCCCGTGAAGGGCGCGCCGTCCGGGGTTCGCTAATATAGCCTACTTGAGGTTCGCGGGCTGATGGCCGGGATGCGAGAGCCGTGGATCCCGGCGGTTCGTCGTGTCCTTCCCGCGATGCGAGCCTGGCGCATGGCGTTCCACCAGGAACCGGAGCTATCGACCCACGAGGAGCACACCCGGGACAAGATCGTTCGCGCGCTCGAAGAGCTCGGGATACCGCACCAGGTGTTCCCCGATTTTCCCGGAGTCATCGGGACGATCGGGGAAGGGCGTTCTGGCCCCGTCGTCGCGCTCCGGGCGGACATGGACGCGCTCCCCGTGACCGAGGAGACGGATCTACCGTTCCGCTCGAAGTTCCCGGGACGCATGCACGCCTGCGGCCACGACGTGCATCTGTCGTGTCTCCTCGGGATCGCAGCGGTGATGGCAAAGTCTCCTCGACCGGACTTCGGCCCGGTCCGTCTTCTGTTCCAGCCGGCGGAAGAGGAGGGCCGACGTGGAGGGGCGCTTCCTCTCATCGAGCGTGGCGGCCTCGAGCGACCGAAGGTGGACTTCGTCGTGGGCCAGCACGTGGATCCGAGCCTGCCGCTCGGGCTCGTCGGTTGGCGGGCCGGGTCGTTCATGGCGGCCGCCGACAGGTTCCATATTGTCGTCCGGGGCCGGGGCGGCCACGCGGCATCGCCGCACCAGGGGCCCGATGCAGTGGTCGTGGCGAGCGAGATCGTCACCGGCCTTCAGACGCTGGTGAGCCGGGTCCGAGATCCGGTCGATCCGGTGGTCGTGAGCGTGGGCTCAATCCACGGGGGCACGCGGGACAACATCCTCCCCGAGGAGGTCGTGCTCGAGGGGACCGTGCGGACCCTGAGGCCCGAGACTCGCGACCTGATGGAACGCACGCTCCGGCGGCGCGTGCGGGCGATCGCCTCGGGAGCCGGGGCGCGGGTGCGCATCGACTACGTCCGAGGCTATCCACCGCTCGTGAACACTCCCGGCGCGACCCGCACGGTCGCGGCCGGGCTTGCGATCGAGTTCGGGAGCAAGAACGTCGTTGAGGTCGACCATCCTCTCATGGGTGCCGAGGACTTTTCCCGATACCTCGAGCGTGTGCCCGGGACGTTCCTCCGACTCGGGGTCGGAATTCCGGGTCGCCCGGCAAGTCTCCACAGCCCGAGGTTCGCTCCCGACGAGCGCGCGCTTGTCATCGGTGCCGCGACCCTCGGCGCGGCGGCGGAGAGCCTCCAACGAGGCGTGGCGTGAAGGACGCGCCGTGGCGGCGGGACTTCCCCGCCCTCCGGCCGAGAGCAGGACGTCCTCCGCCCGTCTACCTCGACTCGGCGTGCATGTCCCTCGTCCCGCGGTCGGTGCTCGACGCCATGGAGGAGTACTACCGGGACTTCCCGGGGTGCGCCGGGCGCAGCATCCACCGTTTCGCGGAGGAGGTCGGTCGTCGGTACGAGGCCGCACGGGAGGCGTTCGGACGCTTCCTCGGACGGACCGATCCGCGGGGAATTGTGTTCCTGCGCAACTCGACCGAGGCGATCAATCTCGTCGGCCAGGGGCTCCCGTGGCAGCGCGGGGACCGGGTTCTCATCTCGGACCGAGAGCACAACTCCAACTTGATCGTCTGGCAGCGCCTCGCGGCGGAGCGCGGGATTCGGATCGAGATCCTCTCGATCGACGACGAGGGACGGCTCGACCCGGAAGAGCTCGAGCGCCGCCTCGAGCTTCCGGTGCGCCTCGTCAGTCTGTTCCACACGTCAAATCTGGATGGAACGTCGCTACCGATCCGGGAGATCGCCGAGCGGGCGCACGCTCGAGGGGCCCTCGTCCTCATCGACGGCTGTCAGGCGGCCCCTCACGAGCCGGTCGATCTTGCTCGGCTCGGGGTCGACTTCTACGCGCTCTCGGCGCACAAGATGCTCGGACCGACCGGCGTGGGAGTGCTCGCCTCGACCCCGGAGGCCCTCGCCGGCTTACGTCCCCTCACGGTGGGGGGCGAGACGGTGGAATGGAGTACGCTCGACGGGCACGAGCTCCGCCCCCCGCCGTACCGGTTCGAATCCGGGCTCCAGAACTATGCCGGGGCGATCGGAGCCCGCGCGGCGCTCGACTACCTTCACCGGGTCGGCTTCGACGCAATTCAATCGCAACAGCGGAGAGTGAACGACCTGGTGTCCTCCGAGCTCCAGGACGAACGGCGGGTCCACCTCCTGGGGCCGAAGGACCCGTCGCGACGCCCGAGCGTCTTCGCGTTCACCCTGGACGGGATCGACGCGCACGATGCCGCGCTGTTTCTCGATGACGGGTACCGCGTCCTGGTCCGCTCGGGAATGCACTGCGTCCACTCCTACTACGCGCGACGCGGGATCCCCGGGAACGTGCGCGCCTCGTTCTATCTCTACAACGACCGACACGACGGCGAAACGTTCGTCCGCGGTGTCCGAGAGCTTCTCCGGCGAATCCCGTCGCGCGGGGCTAGCGGTACATCGGCTGCGAGGCAGGAGCCTGTTGCTCCGCGCGCGTCCGGTCGGACGCATGCCGCTGGATCGAGAGGAGCTGCTGCTCGATCCGCTCGGCCTCCGCGTAGAGCGGGACCGGGTCGAGGGGGGTCCGCAACAGGATCCGGTTGATCGTCTCGATCACCTTCGCCGCCGCCCGGGCATCGGGGTAGTCGGACTGCGCCTCGGCGAGGAAGGTGAGGACGTCAAACCCTCTCCGTCGGCCCTCGTTGAGGAGCACGCCCGCGATGCCCGTGATGACCCCCTCGGCGAACGGGATCATGTTCGGCTCGATGTAGAGCTCTCGCGCCTTCCGCGTGCTCGCGACACCGTAGACCTTCACGTCGTTCAGCCGTGGCGCCCGTGTCCCGCGGGACGAATGAGGCGCCGCCTCGACGACAAGGCCCTCCGGGGAGACGAGCAGCGAGCATCTCTGCTCCTGGGTCCAGTCGAGGATCGCCGTGGCGAGCGGATGGATAATCGTGGGGGCCGGATGGAACTCGGACACGAACGCGACGAGCTTGTCCGCACCGCGACCCGCTCGGTCCGCCGGAGGGTGTCCGGCGTAGATGCGGACCGGATGCTGAGGATTGCCATTTCGTACCAGCGAGACCGTGGGGAAGGCGGGGGACTCGACGATCCCGATCTGCTCCATCTCGAGGGTGTCGATCAGGTAGTTCGCGACGATGGAGCTCACCAGGCCGACCGACGGAAATCCGTCGATGACGATCGCGCCCTCGACGTCCACCCGCTTGATCTCGTAGATCCGTACCTGGTCCGCGGCAAGCGTCATGATCAGAGGGACCGTTCCGCGATCTGCCCGAGTTCCTTCGAAACGAGGTTCACGAGCTCCTGCGTCAGCGCGCGCCGTACCTCCGGCGGCAGAGCGGAAAGGCCCAGACGGGCGGTGGCCGCACCGACCTTGAGCAGCGCGGCGTACTCCGTCGCCCGCGCGGCGAGGAGGTCCCGGACCGCGTCCTTGAGCTCCTGCTGGAGCTTCGGATCCTCCTTGAGGGTCTTTTCGAGGTGGCGTCGGATCTCGTCCTTGACAAGGTCGCGGGTCGCTTCCCGGACGAGCTCTTCGGGCCGGAGCAGGTCCTGAGTGCTCTTGAGAAGCACGTCGATCGGCTCGCCGGAGGAAACATTCTCCGCCATTGCGCGCCGATGCCGGCCGGGGACCATAAGCGTTTGCCGCGTTCGCCGGGGCCCACGCGACCCCGAACTCGACCGCGTCGGGGTGTCGACCGACGGCGGGATGCTTCGGTCCAGCCGCGCTTCGGCAGAAGATATTATCCCGCGACGAGCCTCGCACGGCGGGCGTGGGCCGGTAGATCAGCGGAAGATCGCTACCTTGGCAAGGTAGAGGTCGCGAGTTCAAAGGGCTGGGGGCGGGGCCGCTCCCGGTCGGAGATTCTCGCCCGGTCCACTCCCTCCGAGGAGCAGGTCTACGTCATCTGTCGAGCCCAATGACCGACAGGAAGAGCATCGCTTTATACCGCAGGATTCCTCGCGGTCGCCCGTGGAAGTCGAGATTCGCGAGAAGATCGCCGGTGAAGTCGTCCTGTCCCCGCATCCCGGGCGCACGTTGCGCAAGTGGCGCGAGGACTTCGGGATCTCGCAGCGCGACCTCGCAAAGCACCTGTCGACGGTCCCCTCCGTCATCAGTGACTACGAGGCGGAACGGCGGGCAAGTCCGGGGGCCGGCTTCATCCGCCGGTACGTCGACGGTCTCATGGAGCTGGACAATCAGAAGGGGAGCCCCGTTCGGCAGCGGCTGGGGGTCTCCCCTCACTCCGACGGAATCCTGGGGATGCGCGAGTTTGCTGTCGCGATCCCCCTCCGCACGTTCGCCGATCAGATTTCGGCGAAGGCCGTCAGTCGGGTCGACCTCCACCGCGATATCCATGGATTCACCGTCCTCGACGCCCCCCGGGCGATCCTATCGATTGACGCGTCCCGTTTCGTCGAGGTCTACGGCTGGACGACCCAGCGCGCGCTGATCTTCTCGAACGTGAAGTACGGACGGTCTCCGATGGTCGCGATCCGAGCCCATCCGCTCAAACCGGCGGCCGTCGTCTTCGCGGCGCCGGGCCGGGTCGACGCGCTCGCCGTTCGGCTCTCCGAGGTCGAGAACATCCCGCTCCTCACGACGGCGCTCGCCGCGCCGGCGGTGCTCGAACGTCTGGAGGAGCTCTAACGCAAGGAAGGAACCGAATCATGGAAGCAGGCATCGTGAGTTACGGAGCGTACGTTCCCCGCTACCGCATCACACCGGCCGAGATCGGTCGGGTCTGGGGATCGGACGGGGAGGCGATGGGGCAGGGCCTGAACGTCCATCGGAAAAGCGTGCCTTCGCCGGACGAGGATACGATCACGATCTCCACCGAGGCACTCCGAACCGCACTCGTGCGAGGCGCGATCGACCCCCAACAGATCGGCGCGATCTACGTCGGATCGGAGTCGCACCCCTACGCGGTCAAGCCGACCGCGACGGTCGTTGCCCAGGCCGTTGGAGCGACCCCGAACCTCACGGCGGCGGATTTCGAGTTCGCATGCAAGGCCGGGACCGCGGCCATCCAAACGTGCCTCGGCCTCGTGGGTTCCGGAATGATCCGGTTCGGGGTGGCGATCGGCACCGATACCTCCCAGGGGGCGCCGGGCGACGCACTGGAGTACTCGGCGAGCGCCGGCGGGGCAGCGTTCGTCGTCGGGCGCGACCACGTCATCTGCCAGGTCCACCGCACCGTGTCCTACACCACGGACACGCCGGATTTCTGGCGTCGCGAGGGGCAGAAGTATCCGAGCCACGGGGGTCGATTCACCGGGGAGCCGGCGTATTTCCGTCACGTGAGCGAGTGCGCCCGTCGGATCTTGGACGCCAGCGGAACCACCCCGGCGAACTACCGGCACGTCGTCTTCCACCAGCCGAACGGGAAGTTCCCGCAGCGAGTCGGAAAGCAGCTCGGATTCACCGATTCGCAGATGGCGTACGGTCTGGTCACGCCCTACATCGGGAACACCTACTCCGGCGCCGCTCTCCTTGGGCTTGCGAACGTCCTGGACCACGCGGGACCCGGCGAGCGGATCCTGGTCGTCGGCTATGGATCGGGCGCGGGGTCGGACGCGTTCGACCTCGAAACGACGGAGGAGATCGCGCACTTCGACCGTTCGTTCGGGCGGCCGGTGCAGTGGTATCTGGACCACGGCGTCGAGCTCAGCTACGCGGTCTATGCGAAGTACCGCGGCAAGATCCACATGGGGGAGGCGTGACGATGCGAGAGGTTGCCGTCCTCGGGATCGGACAGACGAAGTTCGGCGAGCTGTGGGACCGATCCTTCCGGGAGATCGGGATCGAGGCGGGCCTGCAGGCGCTTGTCGATGCCAAGCTCTCCTCGACCGACCTCGACGCCCTCTACCTCGGGAACATGGCGTCCGGCTCGCTGATCAACCAGGAGCATATCGCCCCGCTCATTCTCGACTACGCCGGCCTCGTTCGCCGTCATCTCCCGGCGGTCCGCATCGAAGGCGGAGGGGCGTCGGGCGCGCTCGCCCTGCACCAAGGATACCTCGCGGTCGCGAGCGGGCTCTACGACTACGTCGTCGTCGGAGGGGCCGAAAAGCTCACCGACGTTCCGGACACCGAGGCGACCTGGATCACGGGGTCGACCGCCGACCACGAGTGGGAGGCGGTCTTCGGCGCGACGCTCCCGGCGCTCTGGGCGCTCGTCGCCCGGCGCCACATGCACCTCTACGGAACGACGCGGGAGCAGATCGCCCAGGTGGCCGTCCACGATCACCTCATGGGATCGAAGAACCCGAACGCCCACTTCCGCAATCGGATCACCCTCGAGCAGGTGCTCGGCTCCGGACCGATCGCCGAGCCGCTCAGCGTGCTCGACTGCGCCCCGTTCTCCGATGGGGCCGCCGCGGTCGTCCTCGGCCCCCTCGAATCCGCCCATCGCCACACGGACACCCCCATTCGCATCGCCGCGAGCCAGGTCGCCTGCGACACGATGGCCCTCCAGCACCGCAGGGAGCTCACCACCCTCGAGGCGACCGTCGTCGCCGCCCAGCGTGCCTTCCAGCGCGCCCGCCGGACCCCCCAGGACGTCCGGGTCGCGGAGATCCACGACGCGTACACGATCGCGGCGCTCGTGTCGCTCGAGGACCTCGGATTTGTCGAGAAGGGACGCGCCGGACCCGAGTTCGCGACGGGTCAATTCTCCGGTGGCGGGCGCCTCACCGTGAACCCTTCGGGAGGTCTCAAGGCGCAAGGACGGCCGTTCGGCGCCGTCGGCGTCGCGCAGGTCGTGGAGATCGTGCGGCAGCTGCGCGGAGAGGCCAAGGACCGGCAGGTCGCCGGAGCGGATTTCGGCCTCACCCATGATGTGGGCGGGACGGGAGCCACGAGCGTCGTTCACCTACTGGAGAGGGCGAACTAGGGAGGTGAACGGATGTCGATCGCACGGTTCTGGCGAGAAACGCCTCGGCGGTACAACCTCGGCGGGTCGAAGTGCACGAACTGCGGGACCGTCTACTTCCCGCCCCGGACGGTCTGCCCGGAGTGCACGAGCCACCGCCAATCGATCGGCAAGATGGTGCCGTTCCAGCTGTCCGGGGACGGCGAGGTCCTCTCGTTCACGGTCGTCCACGAGCCGGCGGAAGGGTTCGAGATGCAGGTCCCGTATGTCCTTGCGCTCGTGAAGACGCGCGAGGGTCCGGTCCTCACCGGCCAGGTCGTGGACATCTCCACCGACGAGGCCGGGATCGGGCTCAAGGTCCACGCGACGTTCCGCAAGCTGCGCGAGGAGGGCCGGGCCGGGGTCATCCACTACGGCTACAAGTTCGCACCCACCGAGGAGCTCGAGACCGCGCCGGTGCCCCGCGGACCGGCGGCCGCCGCCCGGACGGAGGACGTGACCGCGCGCGACCGGGCGCCGGCGTGAGCGCTCCGGAGCGGCGCGATCGAGCGCCGCCTCCTTCGGACGAGCCTCCGGCGGACGAGGAGTTCGCCCGAACGTACGCCGCGGGGTACGAGGAGGGCGTTCGGAGTGCGCTCCGCGAGCTCCTCCAGCACGCCTCCCGCGGACACACCGCCCAGGAGCTCCGGATGCTCGCCGAGAGCCGCCTCGCCCGGCTCGCCGAGGAGGTCGAGGTCAAGCGGAAGGGGCTGCTGGCTCCACCGCGTCGTCCCGCGTGGAACTCCCTCCTCCGACCTCCCCAGCCGACGCGTCCCTGGACCGGTCCCCTCACGGGACCCACGCCCCCGATCCCGATCCTCGGCCCGGGGAGGACGCTCCTCGTCCGGGAGGAACGTCCGGCACGCGCGCTCGAGATCCTTCGGGCGAACGCGAACACCTTCTCGCGGGTGGTCCTGGTCTCCCAGCGCCCTCCCGATGTCCCGGAGATCCCGCCGGGGCGCCGCCTCGAGCTGGTGGTCGCGGCGGGAGGAGGGGCGGAAACGGCGACCGGGGGACGGCTCGGGCCCGGCGAAATCGGAGGGCGCCTTCGCGAGCCGACGGAGTCTCCCGGGGGAGCGCTGGTGTACGTCGACGCTCTGGAGTTCCTGGTCTCGGAGTATTCGCTCGACACGACCCTCAAGTTCGTCCACTGGCTGGTCATGCAGGTGGAGTCGACGGGATCCGCGCTCCTCGTCTCGTTCGACCGGCGCGCCCTCGATCTCAAGGAGATGAGCATCCTCGAACGGGCGTTTGCCACCGTCTTCTAGGGGGCCGGAGCGGCGCGGTCACCAGACGAAGAGCCCCCGGCGCGCGCGAGCGAGCGTCCGGGGATCTCGCTTGCGGACGACTCGCCAGCCGAGATGGAGGGCGTCTATCCGGCCCCTTCGATCCCGAAGGAACTTCACCCAGGATGTGACCCCGCGCTGACGCATCGTGAATCCATCGTCGCCGTGCGGCCGCCACACGAGGTCCCGTTCGGTGAGCTCGATCCCTCGAAAATCGAACGTGAGATGGTCGCGGTGCGGAGTGACATGGACCCAGATCCCCTCCCCCGAGCAATACCAGCCCCCGAATTCGCGAAGCGAGGCCGGACGGGGGCCCGCTGGGGGAGTATCGATGAACGGCAGACGGGGCTCGAGACCCAGTAGGCGATTGAGACCTTCCTGAAGCGCCAGACCCGATGGAACGAGATCCGCGTTCGCGAGTACGGCGCCGCCGACCTCCGCCCGGGGGAAAACCGCGAACTCCGATGAGACCCCCTTGAGACCTCCGTCGTGGAATGCGAGGTACTGCCCGTGGTAGTCCGGGCGAACCGCGATTCCGTAGCCGTAGAACAGCCCGGGACGGATCTCGATCTGGGGTCGGAGCATCTCGTGGAGGCTTGTCCGTCCGAGGATCCGCTCGTTTCCGACCTTTCCTTCCCGGAGATAGATCTCGACATACCGGAGAAGGTCGACGATGTTCGTCCGGATCGCCCCGGCGGCGCGGAGGCACGTATCCTCCCACCAGTCCTCGGAGGCGACCAAGGGACCCTTCCCCCGCTTCCAGTTCGGAGAATAGAGCGTCGTCACCTCGGGGGAACGGAGCATGATCCCGGTGTCGAACGTCGTCGAACTCATTCCGGCGGGACGGAAGATCGTTTCCTCGAGATACGACTCGTACGTTCGGCCGCTCACGCGTTCGATGATCGCCCCGAGAAGGCCGAATCCTTCGTTCGAGTAGCTGAAGAATTGGCCGGGCGGCCCGAGGAGCCGGTACCGTTCCTTCCTCAAGTACTCCATCACGCCCGCGTAGGTATCGATCGAGGGGTGGTCTGGGTCGATGCCGACGCGCCGTGCGACGCGGGGGTCGTACGGAGGGTCCCGAGCGATGCTGCGGCCCGACGTGTAGTAGATCGAGGGCAGCGGGGGGATTCCAGAGGAGTGGGTGAGGAGATGATGGATGGTGATCCGGCCGGTCCGTCGAGGTTCGGAGGTCTGGAACTCCGGTAGATAGCGCCGGAGGGGATCCTGGACCTTGAGGAGACCCTCTTCTTGGAGACGGAGGACGGCGATCGCGGTGAAAGACTTCGTCATCGAGGCGATACCGTAGAGCGTCCGTTCGGTGGCCGGGAGCCGATCCGCCCGGTCGCGATAGCCGAACCCGCGAGCGAGGACCGTCGTACCCCGTCGAACGAGGCCGAGCGAAAGCCCCGGAATCCGGGATCGGCGCATCAGGCGGCCGACGGAGCGATCGAACTGCAGCGTACCCCAATTCCGCTTCACGAGACCCATGGGGGGACTGGAGTCAATCCACCCATAGATTTACAATTCACGGACGCCCCTCCGGTCGAGCGCCGATGGACGTCCTGTTCTACACGGACTCGTACCCCCCCATGCGGGACGGCGTCTCCGCGGTGACGAGTGGGTTGGCCCGTACGCTCGTCCGGCTCGGCCACTCGGTGCGGGTCATCGCGCCCAACACGCATAACGGGGCTCCATCGACGGAGGAGGTCGTGGATGGCGTGCAGATCCGCCGGATCCGATCGATTCCGGTCCCGCTCTATGGCCAGTACCGTTGGCCGGTCTTCCCGTTCCGCGCTCCGTGGGGCGACTGGAGCGGGCGCGATTCGGACGTGATCCACCTGCACACCCCGGGCCCGCTCGGCAGCATGGCGTTCCTGATGTCCCGCCACTTCCACCGGCCCTTGGTCGGGACGTTCCACACCAACCTCAAGGAGATGGAGACCAGCGTGCCGCGGAAGTTCCTCGTGCCGTTCTTTTTCCGGGTCGCGTGGTGGTACAACCTTGGGACATACCTACGGTGTGACGTCACAACGGCCCCTTCCGTCGCGGCGCGCGATGCTCTCGTCCAAGGGTCCCGCAAGCCCTTTCGACACCCGGTCGAGGTGATCCCGAACGGAATCGACTCCTCCCGATTCCGCCCCGGCATGCGCGTGCCGGATTGGAGGACCCGTTGCGGTCTCCCGGAGGGGACCCTCGCAACGTATCTCGGCCGCCTGACGGTCGATAAGGGCGTGCATCGGTTCCTCGATGCGGTGGCGGCGACCGCGGAGCGGACCGATTTCACCGCGATCATCGGCGGGTCGGGTCCGGAGGAAGCCAGCGTCCGGGAACGGATCGCGTCCGACCCCCGCCTCGGACCCCGCGTTCGGTACGTCGGACCGGTCGCGGAGGAAGAAAAGGCCGCTCTTCTCTCCCAGACCGATCTCTTCGTCCTCCCCTCCACCAGCGATACGTCGAGCATCGCGCTCCTCGAAGCGATGGCGTGCGGGTCGATGGTGATCGCTCCCGACTCGGGGGGTCCGGCCGAGATCGTCGACGACGGCGTGACCGGGCGTCGGGTGTCGATGCGGGAACCCGACGCTCTCGCGCAAGCCCTCCTCGAACTCGCCGAGCGCCCGGATATTCGACGCGAGGTCGGGCGGCGGGCCACCGAATTCGTCCGATACCACGCGTCACTCGAGACGATGGCCCGCCGCTTTATCTCTCTCTACTCCCTGCTCGAAGACGAACGTGCAGGCCCCGTCTCCCGTTCCGCTATCTGATCTCGACGCGCTCGCCCGACGATTCGGAGGAGAGCGGCACGATGCGTTCTCCGAGCGGGCCCTCGCCCGAGTCTACGAAGAGTTCCTGAGCCGGCGACGGACGGCCCTGGGAACGTTCGTCCTCACGGCGGACGGCAAGGAGTACGCGAACCTCTTCTCGCTGCTCGGAGAGCCCGAGACGGCGATCTCGACGTTCGAGATCCGACTCGACCCGGTTCCTGCGGACGGCTTCGCGTGGGAATTCCTGAGACCGTTCGAGCGGATTGTTCTCCACGCCGACGGGTCCGCCGATCTCCACCCCCTCGTCCCTGGACCCCCGGTCCGGGCGATCGCCCGGATTTTGCTCCGGGAGCACTACCTGCCTCGATCTCGCTCCGATATGGACCGGGCGGCCACGGGCGGTCAGCGCGTCGAGCTCGCCGGGCTCTTCGGGACCATGGACCAGGGCCTCGCTGCGTGCCGCCACCAAGGTCTCCTTCCGTTCTGCGTCGCGATTCTCCTCTACCTTTCCGACGAGCGGGTACCATACGAGTTCGACCTGGTCCGCAACGCCCTCCTCGCGGATCCTCGCGCGGGACGTCTCGCCACGTCGCGTCGGGTCCGCCGCACGTCGAGGGTCAGCTGGGGGCTCGACCGGACCGTTGCGCGGGGTGACCTCTCGCTGCTCGCGGCTCGCGCGCTCGCGGTCGTGGTCGAGTCCCAGGGTCTTACTGCGGTGGAGCTCGCGCACATCTTCGGCGGTGGCCGCGAGCTGGTCGATTCCGCGCTGCAAGGGTTGGTCGCGCGCCGTCTCCTCACGTTCGATCATCGGACCGGCATCTACCGCCCACGGGTCGAGGCATTCCTCCCGACCCGTGGCGCGCGAGCCGAGCCGGTCCCCCTCAGCCTGGCCGTGGCGGGATCGGACCCGGCGCTCCGCACGAGCGTCCAGGAGCTCATCGCGGCCGCGGACGCCCGGGCGACGTGCCCCTTGTGCGGCGCCCCGCTGCCCGAGGGGCCCAACACCATCCTCTGCCCGGACTGCGCTGCGAAGGTCGGCGGCGTGTGACGGACGCCCCGGGAGCGGGCCTGTCGGGAGTCTCCGCCCGGCCCGCGCGAAGCGGGCGGGGCCTTTGAACCCGAGTCTGCTGGCTTAGAAGGCCAGTACTTTGTCCAGGCTAAGCTACAGGCCCGCGAGCGGAATGGGAGCCCCCGCCCTTAAGCTTGTGTCGGGACGAGGCGCGAGGTGAGGCGGGGGATCCGGCGGACGCCACGAGGTGGGCGAGCCGAAGCGGCTCGGGCCAGTGACCGCGGACCGTCGTTCGCCGCACCAAGCGAGCGGCGTCGGCCCGGGAACAGCCGACCGCCGCCGCACGGATCGGGCGGCCCCCGACGGTGGGAACCGCGAAAAGTCGATGCGCAGTGAGAACTCTCCACCGCTCGGGCGCGTCCCGGGGGAACCATTTCGCGAGCGCGACCCGGATCCGGGCGAAATCCGGAGGACGACGGGTCACCGCGACGACCGGACGGCCGAGCGCGCGGTGAACCGCGTCGAGGTCGACGACGTTGAACCCTCCAAGGACCGCCCCGTCGAGGAGGACCGCGCGGAGTCCGTCGATCGGGCCGGTCGAACGGACCAGCGCGACGACCCGGCGGGTCGCATCCCGTCCATCCACCCGGACCCGGCTCGTCCGGATCGATTCGACGTACCCGGGTGCGGACACCACCACTGCAGCGATCGGGGCGAACCGATCGGACCGCGCGAACGCCCCATCGTCCACCCCCACGACGCGGGGATGCGCCTTCGCGAGCGACCGACGCAACGATAAGACCTCGGACACGCTAGGACGCTCTCGATGTCGACGGCGACCGTCACGATCCGGTGTCCGGCGTGCGGGCAGGATCTTCAGGCGGTGGTCGCCCCCGCGCCGCCGACGCAATGGTTTCCGTGCCCGCGCTGCCAATCCCCGGTCCCGGTCGTGCGCCCCCGGGAACCTCCGCCCCTCTATACCTGGGAGGTCCTCCCGGGGCTATATCCCGCGCTCCCCCGACCCCGAACCCCCCGTTGGAGGGCCCGACGCGTCGCTGCGGTCGGACTGATCGCGATCTTCGTGCTCGCGATCGTGTTCGCGGCCCTCTTTTCCTACTATGCGGTCGCGGCCAGCGCGCCGGGTGCATATCCGGTGACTGGCACGGTCTACACGGAGACCTCGCTCGGCGGGAGCCGACCGATCTCGGGAGCTTCCGTCACGCTGGATGAGGAGAACGGCGCGTTCCAGATCACCGTGAGCGGACCCGGTGGGACGTTCGCCTTCGCCGCGATCCCCTCCGGGGGGCTCACTCTCCACGTCCGGCTGTCCGGTTACGCCCCCGCAACGGTCAGCACCTTCGTCTCGCCGGTCTACGATGCAGGGACCACCGGGATATCGATCGCCCTCGTCCCCGAAGGAAGCGGCAACAGCACCAACTCCACGCTCACTCCATTCCCCGACCTCGAGAGCTTCCTGGCCTCGATCGGGACCGGCGTGGCCCTCCTCGGCCTCGTCGCCATCGTCGCATCGCTCGCGGCGATTCGGACCCTCCGCGAGGACCGGCCCGCTCTCGGCGTCGTGGGCGGCGGTGCCGGCCTCGCGGCGCCGTTCGCGCTCTACCTTCTCGAGCTGTCGATCCCGTTCCCGCTCGCAGTCGCCCTGACGACCCTCCTTGCGGCCGTGGGAGCGTTCACGCTCGCGCTTCGCGCCATCGAGATTGGCCAGACCGCCCCGGCCGCCGGCTCGAATTAGATCCCGTCCTGAGGGCCCGGGGCAGTCGCGGTGCGCGCAACGTCCGGGATGGGTCGTCGGTCCCGGTATCCGCCGGCAACCGGGTGGAAGAACGCGACGTCGGTCTCCCCCTGCTGCCAGCAGAGAAATACGACCTCGTCGTTGACGACCCCGTAGAAGTCGACGAGCCCCTCGTCGAGGTTCTTGACCTCGATCCCCTCGCGCCGGAGCCCGCCGATCGCCTCCTCGAGCCGTTGGGAGAGATTCTGCCACTCGGCGTCGAGGCGCTGCTTGTGCTCCCGGTCGGCGTGGTCGCCCGCATCGATGTCCCGCCCCCAGAATCCCTTCAGCCGTTCTTGCTCGTCGTGGACCTCGCCGAGCCGGGCAACCCATCCCTTGAGGCGCGGCAAGAGCTCGTTGAGCTCGGCGAGGCGGGCGTTCGCCTCGCGGGGAGTCCAGATGCGGGGCGGGTCGACCCGCCCGGAGCTTCTCGGCTTCACGGCCCGGTCCGGCACGTTCGGAGAATGACGGGACCCGTATTTACGCGCGTAATAGGCCCAGGGTAACCTCGTGCGCGGTCGATCCGATGCTCGCGGGAACCCGTCCGGCCGATCAGATGAGGTGCAGCTCCCGGCCCGCCTTTTCGAAGGCGGAGATCGCGAACCCGACGTCGTCCTCCGTCAGCGCGGCGTTCATGATCGTTCG
>Ga0187781_10001267_pt1 | contig 19074 bp, 14 predicted proteins | sample 0715_SJ02_MP02_2_FD_132447 | JGI IMG/M metagenome (GOLD analysis project Ga0187781, IMG submission 132447) | Tropical peat soil microbial communities from peatlands in Department of Meta, Colombia - 0715_SJ02_MP02_20_MG | ecosystem: Environmental > Terrestrial > Soil > Wetlands > Peat | place... | reverse complement strand
TTGCCCCACGGGTACCGGCGGGACAGGCCGGTCGCCGGGTCGAACCGGGCCGCCTTCTCCCACTCGGCCTCGGTCGGCAGCCTCCGCCCGGCCCAGCGGGCGTACGCGTCGGCCTCGTACCAGCACACGTGCAGGACAGGTTCCTCCGGCCGGACGGGCTCGGTCACGCCGAACACCGCCCGGACCCACTGCCGGCCCTCTCGGCTCCAGTACCGCGGCGCGGACAGCCGGGCCCGCTGCCGGTGCTCCCAGCCGGCCGCGGTCCACCAGCGGGGGTCGTCGTATCCGCCGGCCGCCATGAACTCGGCGTACGCGCCGCAGGTCACCGGCGTGGTGTCGATGAAGAACGGGGCCACGTCCACGGCGTGCGCGGGCCGCTCGTTGTCCAGCGACCAGGGCTCGGTGGAGGTGCCCATAGTGAACGGCCCGCCGGGTACCAGCACTTCGGCCGGCAGAGCCAGCGCGTCGGCTGGCGCCGGGCCGGGCGCCGCCGCGGTGAGAACCGGGGCCCCGGTCCGGATCTGGTGAGTGATCAGCATCGTCTCGTCGTGCTGGACCTCGTGCTGGGCGATCATGCCGAACGCGAAGCCGTCGCCGAGCAATCGCGTTCCCCCGTGTTCGAAATCACCGAACCGGGCCCGCTCCAGGAGGTCGAGTACCCGCCCGCGGACCTCGTGGCCGTAGGCCCGCGCCTGCGCCGGCGGCAGCAGCGGCAGCGTCGGGCGCTCGGAGCGGGGATGCTCGAACGCGTCGTAGAGCGGGTCGATCTCCGGGTGCATGGGCTCACGCCCGCCGACCTCGCGCAGCAGCCAGAGTTCTTCCTGGTTGGCGATGTGCGCCAGGTCCCAGACCAGCGGGGACATCAGCGGCGAATGCTGCCTGACCAGGTCGGCCTCGTCCACGCTGTCGGTGAGCAGCGCCGTACGCTGCCGCGCGCCAGTCAGTTCCCTGGCGATCTTCTCCCGTAGCGCGTCCCCCGTAAGCGTCATGCGATTGCCTCCAGTTGGTCGTTGGCGGGACATCGGTCTTGCAGCACGTATCGCTCGGTGAAGTCGGCCACCGCCCGCCGGATCGGCGCAGGCGCGCCCGCCCGGCCCAGCGCCGCGTCGGCCGCCTCGAAGCACTGCCTGCTGGCCCGGCTGATCTGCGGGTCGGCCGGGCCGGACCGGGCGGCACGCAGCCACGGGTCATAGGCGTCGGAGCCTGGGTCCAGCCCCTCCCACACCGGCTCGGCGGCGGCCATCGCGGCATCGGCGGCGCGCTCGTCGTCGACCAGGGCCGCGGCCACGGCCGTGGGCACGATCCAGCCGTCACCTGGCTGTGCGTCGATCATGCGCAGCTCCAGGTGCCCTCGCGGCCTGACCGGCGGGAACAGCGTGGACAGGTGGTAATCCAGGTCCTCGGCGGTAGGCGCCCGCAGCGTCTGGGAGCCGCTGTCCCGCAGCCAGTCGCGGAAGGTCAGCCCGGGCGGCGCGGCCCAGTCGGCGGAGCCGGGCTCCCGGACGCACATCAGCGCGGCGTCCAGGGCGTAGGCGGCCCAGGCGTCGCGCGGGTCCCCCTCCTTGAGCGGGGCCGCGGGCGCGCGGGTCCGGCCCGGGTCCATGTTGGCCCACACCTGCTGGCGGGCCGAACGCCAGCCGGTAGGCTGCCCGCCGCGCAGCGGGGAGTTGGCGAACGCGGCCACGAGCACCGGCCCGATCGCGTGCATCAGCCGCCAGCGCGACCGGTAACCCGATTCGCCTGAGCCGTCGTCGCCCGCGTCCAGGCAGACCTGGACCGACGCGGTGCCGCACATCATCTGGCGGCCCCACGGGCCATCACGGTCGAAGAATTTCTCCATCGCCGCATACCGCGGCAGATCGAGCACGCGCCGGGGCGGGCGCAACGGATCAAGGCCGTAGCCGCAGAGTTCGAGGCCGGCCGCCGCGGCCGCGTCACGCAGGGCGGCCAGATCCTGCCCGGTCACCTCAACCAGCTCACTGAGGGTGACCGCAGGCGCCGAGCTGAGCTCAAGCTGCCCGCCAGGCTCCACGGTGAGGGTGGCCCCCGACGGAAGGGGAGGAATGTGATACCGAACGATACGAGGTTCGTGTCCCGGGTAGCCCTGTTCGCTGGCCGGAGTATCGGCCTCAAAGGGAGCCAGGGCGGCGGCTACCTGTTCCGCCCGGACCGGAAGCGCTGGATCGCGGGGATCGCGGACCAGCCACTCGAGTTCGACGCCGACCCGCTCCGGCGGGCCGGTCTTGAAGCAGATCCCGTGAACGTGCGCTTCGGCGTCAGCCTCCGTGAAGCGCGCCCCGTTTGTCACGATTTCAAACCCTACCCGATGGGTCTGACAAAACCTGGAGGGCCCTGGAGCGCTCAGGACTCTCACCCTCCGCGTGCTCACATCCAGGTCTCAGGTTGAAGTGGTACCGTGCAGCACACCCTGCGTCATCGGCGGTGACGATCGGCCGCAGGATCCATGACACGCCGTGAGCGTCAACGTGGCCGTCGACGCTCAGGGGCTCTGGCAGGATGGACTCGATGAAGCTGCCGTCCGTGATTCCGCCGGTATTCCGGGGTCGGGCTGGGGAGCCACCCGGCATCGTCGCCGTCGCGCGCGTGGACCGCAGGACGAAGATCATCTCCAACCGGCTCAATCCGGGCGAGATCGCCATCATCGACCACGCCGACCTGGACCGGGTGAGCGCCGAGGAGCTGATCCGGCGGAAGGTCTCGGCGGTCGTCAACGCCTCGATGAGCATCACCGGCCGGTACCCGAACCTCGGTCCGCAGTTGCTGCTCGACGCGGGCATCCCGGTCATCGACGGGTGCGGCCCGGACGTGATGGTCCGGGTCGCCGACGGCACCGTGGTCCGGCTGGACCAGGAGACGCTCTACCTCGGTGACCAGGTTGTCGCCAAGGGGACGCCGCTGACCCAGGAGTCGGTCGAGGCGGCCATGACCGAAGCCCGGGCCCTGGTGGCCGTGCAGATCGAGTCGTTCGCCGCGAACACGCTGGAGTTCCTCCGGCGCGAGCATGCCCTGCTCACCGACGGCGTCTCGGCGCCTGAGATGGAGACGGACATGGCCGGGCGGCACGCCCTGGTCGTGGTGCGCGGCTACCACTACCGTGAGGACCTGGCCGCCCTCAAGCCGTACATCCGCGAGTACAAGCCGGTGATGGTGGGGGTGGACGGCGGCGCGGACGCCCTGCTGGAGGCCGGTTACCTGCCCGACGTCATCTTCGGGGACATGGACTCGGTGTCCGATGAGGCCCTGTGCTGCGGGGCGGAACTCGTGGTGCATGCCTACCCGGACGGCCGGGCACCCGGGCTCGCCCGGGTCCATGAGCTCGGCCTGGACGGCATCACCCTGCCTGCTCCCGGGACGAGCGAGGATGTGGCGCTGCTCATGGCCGACGCCAAGGGAGCGAGCCTGATCGCCGTGGTGGGTACCCACCACACGCTCGAGGAGTTCCTCGACAAGGGTCGGCCGGGCATGTCGAGTACCTTCATCACGCACCTGCGGGTCGCCGGCAAGCTGGTCAACGCCCGGGGCGTGCACCAGCTGTACCAGAGCCGGATCTCGGGCTGGTCGCTGCTCGTGCTGGTCCTGGCCGCGGCCGTGACCGTGCTCGTGGCCGTGCTGTTCTCGCCGGCCGAACCCGTCCTGGCCAGGTATTTCGAAGCGACCTGGCACTCCTTTATCTCCTGGCTGACCGGAAAACTCTAGTGATCGACTTTCGCTACCACCTGGTGTCCATCGTGGCCGTGTTCCTCGCCCTGGCCATCGGCATCGTGCTCGGCTCGACCGAGCTGCAGGGCCCCGCGTACAACTTTCTGAACCAGACCACCGCCAAGCTGCAGAACGAGTACAACCAGGCGAGCAGCCAGCGGGACGCGGCCCAGCAGCAGGCCGACCTCGGCGAGAACTACGCCCAGGCGATCGAGCCCGTGGTGCTGCACAACCTGCTGGCGGGCCAGCGGCTGCTGATCATCACCGAGCCCGGCGCCCCGGCTTCGGTGGTCGCGGCGATCAGCGACGCGGCGACACAGGACGCGGGCGCCGCGGTCACCGGGCAGATCGCGCTCCAGCCCAAATTCTTCGACAACAGCGACACCACGCTGGACAGCCTGAACCAGATCAACCTGGCCATGTCGTCGGCCGACGGGATCGTGCTGAACAGCGGCACGACCTACCAGCAGCAGGCCGCTGAGGTGATAGCCGGCGAGATCCTCAGCCGTGCCCAGCGACCGCCGGGAATTGGTACCGCCACGCCGCAGGCCAGTGCCCAGCCGAGCATCAGCCCGTCAGCGGGCAGCCAGCAGGAGACCACCGCGCAGACCATGCTCGGGGCGTACGCGAACGAGGGGTTCCTGACCATCAGCGGGCAGCCCTTCGCGTCGGCCACGCTCGCCGTGATCGTGACCCCGCAGACCGCGCCGTCCGACGGCAGCGCGGATCCGCTCGACCAACTGCTCGTGCCCGTGGCCGAGGAACTGGCCGCGAACAGCTCGGCCACCGTGGTAGTGAGCGTCTCAGCGGATTCGGGCCCGGGCAGCCCGATCGCCGTGCTGCGCGCGAGCAACGCGGCCAGCATGGTGTCCACGGTCGATGACGCCGACTTCGTAGCCGGGCAGAGCGTCGTGATCCAGGCGCTGGCGGCGCAGCTGAACGGCGCCAACCCGGGCAGCTACGGGTCCGCCAACGGCGCCAGCGCCGTCGCGCCGAGCCCCGCGCCCACGCCGAGCTCGAGCGCGTCCCCGACCGCGACGCCCTCATCGACCAGCAAGAAGCCGAAGAATTGAGCCGGGTCGCAGGACTGATCACGGGCGCGGCGGCGGGCGCCACTGCGGCGGGCGCGGCCCGGCTCGCCTACGCCGCAGCGAACCGGCGGCCGCCGGGCGGGCCCAAGACCTGGTCGCGCATCAATCACCGGGGCGAACCCGTCACCCTGCTCGAGGGGCCCGCGCTGGCGGTCGGCGCGATCGCCGGCGTGCTGGCTCAGGCCGGGCTCGGGCCAGCCAGATCCGGTACCGCCAGATCCGGTACCGCCAGATCCGGTACCGCCAGATCCGGTACCGCCAGATCCGGTGCCGCCCTGGCCGTGGCCGGGGCGGGAGCGGCGGCGTTCGGCGCTTACGACGACCTCGCGGGGTCCGGGGACCGGCGCGGGTTCCGCGGCCACCTGGGTGCCCTGCGGCGCGGCGAGGTTACCACGGGCACGGTCAAGCTTGGCGGCATCGGCGTCACCGGGATCGTCAGCGCTGCGCTGGCCGGAGGCTCACCCGGCGACGTGGTCATCAACGCCGGGCTCGTGGCCGGAGGAGCGAACCTGCTCAACCTGTTCGACCTGCGGCCGGGCCGGGCCATCAAGGTCGCCGTCGCCTCCGGCGCGCTGCTGGGCGTCGGCCGACCCCGGAGGGGCAGCGGAGTCGGCCTCACGGCGCCTGGAGCGGCGGCCGGACTCGCCGTGCTGCCGCCTCTGGCGGCAGCACTGGCACTGCTGCCGGAGGACCTGGGCGAGCGAGCCATGCTCGGCGACTGCGGAGCGAACGCTCTGGGCGCCATGCTGGGCGCCGCGGCGACCGGCCTGCCGCGGTCGGCCCGGATCGCCCTGCTGGCCGGGATCGCCGGCCTGACCGCGGCCAGTGAGAAGGTCAGCTTCTCCAAGGTAATCGAGCGTACGCCGCCCCTGCGCTGGCTGGACATGCTGGGTCGGCGGCCCGCCGATCCGGTGCCCAAGGTGCTGATCCCCGCCCAGCGCGGGGATCCGATGGCGTTCAACGGCGCTGCCACCACGTTCCGTTCGGCTGAAAAAACCGACCCGACCCCGCCAGAGAAGTGACCGTCCCGGTGGCCGAGCGGGGGAACGCTCGGCGACGGGTCGGGGGCATAGGCCGCGCCGCGGTGCTGATCGGGTCGCTCACCTTGCTGGCCCGGGTGATCGGTTTCGGCCGGCAGGTGGTGTTCGCTCATACCGTGCAGGCGGGATGTCTCGGTACCGCCTACACCACGGCAAACATGGTGCCGAACATCATCTACGACATCGTGATGGGCGGGGCGCTCACCGCCGTCGTGGTGCCGGTGCTGGCCGGGCCCGCCCGCGGGCTGGCCCTGGACCGAGAGCAGGTCCGGCAGACATCGGCCGCCCTGCTCAGCTGGACCGTGCTGCTGCTCGTTCCGGTCAGCGTGGTGGTGGCCATTGCCGCGCGGCCGCTGGTCTCGGTGCTGCTCGGTGCGGCGCCCGGGTGCCCGCGGTCGGCCATGGTCGCCCTTGGCACGCGGATGCTCATCGTGTTCGCGCCGCAGATCCTGCTCTACGGCCTGGCCGTGGTGCTGTATGGCATCTTGCAGGCGCACCGGAAATTCGCCGCTCCCGCGCTGGCTCCCGTGGTATCCAGCCTGATTGTCATAGGGTCATACTTCTGGTTCGCCGCGGTGGCGCGAGGATCGCAGGACCTGGGCCACCCGGTGCCCGACCTCGCCTGGATCGTCCTGGCCGCCGGGACCACGGCCGGGGTCGCGGCGCTGGTGGCAACCCCGGCCGTCCCGGTTACCCGGCTCCGCCTCCGGCTCCGCCCGAGGCTGCGGTTCCCGGCCGGGGTGGGCGGCCGGGTCAGAGTCCTGGCCGTGGCCGGCATCGTCACGCTCGTGGCCCAGGACGCCTCGGTGGCGGTGGTGATCGTGCTGGCCAACTCGCACGGCGGCGACGGCACACTGGTGCTCTACAGCTTCGCCTGGGCAGTCTTCTTCCTGCCCTACGCCGTGCTGGCCGTGCCGATCGCGACCAGCGCCTTCCCCGAACTGTCCGCGCGCGCCGACACCTTCGACGCGACCACGGCCGCCACGACCCGCGCGGTGACAGTTGCGTCCTGGCTGGGCGCGGCCGGAATGGCGGGCGCCTGCATTCCGCTGGCCCGGATCTTCCAGTCCCACCTCGGCCAGGCATCCGAGGCCAGGCAACTGGCCATCGCGCTGGCCGCCTTCGCGCCCGGACTCGTCGGCTACGGCCTGACCGCCAACCTGTCCCGGGTACTGTACGCGGACGGGCGGAGCCGCGCCTCGGCCCTGGCGGTCAGCGCCGGCTGGCTGCTGGTGATCCTCGCTGACCTGCTGATCGTGCCGTTCGTGCCGCGGTCCCAGGTCGTGCCCTGGCTCGGGGTGGGAACCACCATCGGGCTGACGGCGTCCGGGGCGGCCCTGCTGGTGCTGGTCCGCCGGTACCGCGGGCCCAGGGTGCTGCGGGGCTGCGCCCGGGCTGGGCTCTCCGGGCTGCTCGGCGCGCTGGCCGGGACGGCCGCCGGCCTGGGCGTCTGTCTTGCCATCCCGGTGTTCGGCTTCCTGCCCAACGTCGGTGTCACCATGCTGGCCAGCGGCGCCGTGCTCGCGGCCTTCCTGGCTGTCGTGACGCTGACCGACGGGGGAGACCTCCGCGCGGCCGCGCGCCGCGTCATCCGCCCGTGAAGCTCGCGCTCGTCCTCGGCACGAGCTCCGGCGGGACCGCGCGGCACGTGAAGATGCTGGCGGCCGGCTGCGGGGCCCGCGGCCTGCCGGTCGAGGTGTTCGGCCGGGCGCAGACCAATGGCGACTTCGCCTTCGGTGCCGGGACGGCGCTGGTCCACTTCACCGCCGTGGAGATCGCCGAGCGGCCGCGGCCGCTCCGTGACCTGCGAGCGATCGCGGGCCTGCGTCGCCTGATCGGCCGCGGCCGGCCCGACGTGGTACATGCGCATGGCCTGCGCGCCGGTGCGCTGGCCGCGATCGCAGCGGCGTTCGTCCGGCCCCGTCCGGCGCTGATAGTCACGGTTCATAACGCGCCTCCTGCCGGCGGCACGACACGCACCATCTACCGCATTCTCGAGCTGATCGTGGCGCGGAGCGCCGACTCGGTGCTGTGCGTATCGGCGGACCTCGAAGACCGGATGCGCGACGCGGGCGCCCGCCGGGTCGGTCATGCCGTGGTGCCCGCGCCCGCCACCTCGCCGGTGCCGGACGTTTCCGCGGAAACGCGCGCGAGGATCCGAGCCGAGTTCGGGGCGGGCTCCGGCCAGGCCATCGTGCTCGCCGTCGGCCGGCTGACCGCGCAAAAGGGGTTCGGCCTCCTGCTCGACGCCGCCGCTCGCTGGGGTGACATCCAGCCCAGGCCGCTGGTCGTCATCGTGGGCGCGGGACCGGTCGCGGCCGAGCTCCACTCCCGGGCGGCATCGCTCGGGCTCACAGTGCGGTTCACCGGCCAGCGCGCCGACGTGCCAGGCCTGCTGGCCGCTGCGGACGTGTTCGTGCTGCCCAGCGTGTGGGAGGGACAGTCGCTCATCCTGCAGGAGGCGCTGCGGGCCGGGGTGCCGATCGTGGCCACGCGGGTCGGCGGGACCCCCGAGCTGGCCGGGGAGGACGCCGCGATTCTTGTTCCGCCGGGTGATGCGCGGCGCCTCGCCGACGCGGTGCGAGCGGTCCTCGGCGACCCCGTCCTGGCCGCCCGGCTGCGCCGCGCGGCTGCGGACCGGGCGTACGCCCTGCCCGGCGAGGATGAGGCGGTCGCCGCGGCGCTTGCCGAATACCGGCGCGTGGCGCGGTAGCGAAAACCCCTCCCGGCGAGTCCGTCGCGGCGCACAATGGAGCGTGACGTACGGCCAGGCAGGAGCGGTGTGTCCGCAGTGCGGCAGCGCCGCCGCGGTGCACACGATCGCGGAATGGGCCGCGATGGCCCAGGCACGGATGGGTCAGCAGTGGCAGGCGTCCGCGCCCATGCCGGGATACCCGGCCGGGCCGGGCTCGCAGCCGGGGTACGGGTCAGCGCCGCAGCCGGGGCCGGGCCCGCAGTCCGGGTTCCCGGACCCGGCCCAGTACCAGCCGTCCGGGTTCCCGGACCCGGCCCAGTACCAGCCGTCCGGGTTCCCGGACCCGGCCCAGTACCAGCAGTCCGGGTTCCCGGACCCGGCGCAGCAGCAGTCGGTGAGCTCGGCGGAGCCGCAGCCCAGCCAGCAGTCCGGATACCAGGCCGGGCCGCAGTCGGCCCAGCAGTCCGGATACCCGGCCGGGCCGCAGTCGCCCCAGCAGCCGGGTTACTCGGCCGGACCGGGGCCGGGGCAGCAGCCGGGTTACCCCTCGGAGCCGTGGCAGAGCCAGCCGCCGCCGCGCAGCCCCCGCAACTGGGAAAGGGGCAGCGACGCGCCCATGTTCGAGGACGCTATCGCTGATGCTGTCCTGGGCGCGGCTACCAAGGCCATCGGCCGGATGATCGGGCGCAAGATGCGCCAGGCGTACAACGAGCGGGTAGTGCCGGCTATGGCGGCCCGGCAGGATGCGACGCTGCACGAGCGGATGGCGATCGCCCAGCGGCACCCCGACCTGCGCGCCTGCCTCAACGACCAGGTGGTCTTCCTGGCTGGCGGCACCCGTGTGCTGCCGCTGGCCAGCGCCTTGGCCGTGCGGACGGTGGAGCAATCCGACGCCCTGGTCGCCCAGTTGCGGGGCTGACCTCGGTCAGTCGGCTCCGGGGTGTCGTGACCGGAACGGGTCTGCCCGTCTCCGGATCCTCCGGCTTGATAGCGTTGGCGTGATCGTTGCGGTAAGTGCGGTCACATCCTTGGGTCTTTCACGCACGAGAATCAGTCATCGTCGATGGCTGGCACCTGTCATATCACCCTAGCCGTGAGGGGTAGGCCCACCGGGGAAACCCACGAGCACCCCCCAGAGAACCACAACAACAACCAGGACGATAATCACCACCAGAGCCACTATAAGCTTCTTCATCCCTTTTCCTTCCAGCCGTTAGCCTGGTCTTGCGCCTTGCCGTTTTAGTCTTCAACGCAACCTCCGCAAGATCAAGGCAAGACCTCAAGGGTTGCACCGGATGCGCAGAGGCCAGGGACGTGGTTGGCCACTGCTGTACGGCGCTGCACTGCGGAGGCCGGCAGCGGCGCTGTTTGGGATCATCGTGCAACAGCCAAGATCGGCTCGACGTCCAGCCTGAGACGGACCGGTCCCTGCGCTGTCACAGCTCCACGATCTCGGCCTTCTCTAATAGGTCCGCGTCCCAAGTCTGAAATCCGTACTCAACGCCAACTCGGCATTGAGGCGACAATCCAGCTCTGACGACCTGCCACGGTTAACGGCTGACCCGAGCTGGAAGGAGAAGGGGCAGCCGGGGGAAATGGCAGGCCTGGCCCACACATTGCCGCGCCGGGTGCTATGGCGGGAGCGGCCTGCCGTAGCAATCCGATTTTCATCGCGGTGCGGCGTTGGCCGACGGCGTTCGCCTCAATCGCCGTGGCTGACCCACACCGAAATGTGCGCGGGTTCCAGGGTCCGGTGGACAGTGCCGGCCATGTCATCCCAGATCGAGTCGAGGTCAACGGCGTCTTTGAGCCGGGCCGCGAACGCGGCCACGGTCTGGTCCGCGTCGTACCGGGCCCGGTTGAACCGGCGGTCCACCGCCCGCTGCACCCGCTGGCGCAGCGGATTGAACAGCGCCGCCACGGCCAGCGTGGCCGCCGCCACCGCCACCGTGCCATGGAACCGCAACCCCTGGGTGGCCAGCAGGACCAGGCCCGCGTACACCCCGACCAGCATCCCGGTCACCAGCGCGTAGGCCAGGGTGCGGCTGATGATCCGGTCGATGTCATACAGCCGGTACCGCAAGATACCGACCCCGATGCCGACCGGCAGCGCGATAATCGCCACGCTGAGCACCTGTCCCGCGACGCCCGGCACCAGCGAGCTTGCCACCGCTCCCACGCCGATCGCGACTACGACACCGCTGGCCAGCCACTTCAGCTGCTGGCGGCGCTGACCCGACGCCCGCCGCCAGCTGAGCACCTGGTGAACCGCGAAGGCCAGCCACAGCGTGGTGATCGGGACCAGCACGAGGACGACCAGCCAGGCGGGGAAATGCTGCGTGCTCAGCACGTCACCGGCGCTGTTCAGCCGGATGCGGTGACCCGCGACCGCCGCGGCGGTCTTGGTGTAGCTGAACGCCAGGTAACAGGCCACCAGCCCGGCATAGGTCCACAGCGTCCACCGCCATCGCCGCGACGGCACCCGGCCATCCGGGAACAACACAATGACCAGCGAGAACAGCGCAGCCGCGGGCGCCCACAACGGCACGAGCAGCACCGCGACCGGCGCGAGCAGCAGCCCCCGGTGGCCCAGGCTGTAACAGAACACCGCGTAGTACCCGCCATCAAGGCTGAGCATCAGCAGCAAGCTCCAGCCCAGCAGGAGCCAGCCCAGCGGGTTACCCGGCTGGTGACGCCCGACGACTACCCCGACAGCCATGGAGGCCAGCACGTAGATCACCGGCACGTCGGCGGAAAACGTCAGCTGCCGGGCCAGACCAGCCAGCGGAACAGACGCAACCGCCAGCACGACGACCACCGCGCCGAGCACCGACGCCGTGGTCGGCGACAACACCGCGAACCACCGGACCACGGGGCCCGCCAACACCGGCGCGCGCCCCAGCCCTGGCCGCGTCTGATCCACGACAGCAACGCTACGCCCGGACCGTTCCGGAAACGTTACCGCTGAGCACGAACTCCCCGGCTAGCACCGCCACGCCAAGACGGCTTCCACGTTTACCCATCCTGACCAGCCCGAACTCATAGAGAGCTGGGCAACAAACCCCTAGAGTTAGGACAACGGCCCATCCACCCGGTAACCAGGGTGCACTGCGGCAGGCATGAAAAGCGGCATGGGTGGGACAAGACCACGCCGATGGCAGGGGGCTGTCAGGTGGTCTGGTCCCAGCGCCGCCGGACGGCGGCCAGGCCGTCGTCGGTGAGCGATCCGTACAGGCGTAGCCGCGCCACGCCGCCGTCGGGAAAGATGTTCAGCCGGACGTGCGTGGCCGGCCCGCCGTCCACCCGGAACCGGTGCGGGGTGTCGGGCAGCAGCCTGACCCTGGGCAGCAGGTCGCGCCAGGAACTCTCGTCGGCCAGGGATCCATGCGTGGGGTCGGTAGCGTCCATCGTCTGCAGCGAGGCGGAGTCGGGCTGGTTCCCCCGGTACCAGGACGTGTCGATCTCGGCGAGGTGAATGACGCCACGTCCGGCCAGACGGATGACCAGCCACTCGTAGCCCGGCTTCCTGCGCCTGCGGGTTTCCCAGCCCTCGCCCATCACCCGGGACAGACCAGGGGAGATGACATTGCGCGGCGAGGAGTAGAACTGGTCGCTGCGCGCCGCGATGTCGGCTCCGTTTTCCAGGGCGGCCAGGTCGACGGTGAGGCCCTCCAACAGGGCCGGATTGGGCACCACCTCCCCGTGGACGTGCAGCCGAGCCACGCCGCCGTCGGGAAATATGTTCAGCCGGACATGGGTGAACCGGCGGCCGGAGGTCACCTTGAACACGTGCCTGTGGTCGCCGGTCAGCAGGGCGCGCGGCACGATCTCCCGCCACCGACCCGGACCCGGATCGGCGGTGATTTCCGCGGGCGAGGGATACCCGTCGGCCGAGCACGCGTCGGCCGAGCAGGCCTGCGGGTAGTTGCCGGTGAAGTACGCCGTGTCGACCACGATGGAGCGCACCACTCCGGGCACGCCGAGCCGGACGATCACCCAGTCCCTGGCCGCATGCTCCGGTAGCGTCCCGCCGGGCCCGCGCCGCCGCCGGGTCTCCCACCCGTCGTACACCTGCCCTTTGGCGTCGTACGTCTCGGGCACGAAGGCCGGCGCGTCCGGCTTGATCAGGTTCTCCTTGGCGGCGAAGAACTCGTCGCTGGCCGCCATGACCGACCCGCGCAGCCGCAGCAAATCAGGGAGAAGTTGCTCGTCCATGGACAGTTTCTTCCCCGTCAGCCTCGGTTAATTAGCCGGCCAACAGGCTCATCACCCGGCACACCGCGGTCGGCATCGAGCAGCGCGGTGCCCCGCAGCCACGTTTGGCGGACCCGCCCGGTCAGGGTCCGGCCCGCGTACGGGGTGACCGGGTGCCGGTGCAGCAGGCGGGCCGCGTCCACCACGTAGGTCTCGTCCGGATCGAAGGCCACCAGGTCGGCGTCGCAGCCGACGGCCAGGGCGCCCTTGGCCCGCAGGCCGGCCAGCCGGGCCGGGGCGGCCGACATCCACCGGACCACGTCGTCCAGCGTCCGCCCGCGCCGCCGGGCCACCGTCCACACCACGGACAGGCCCAGCTGCAGCGACGCGATGCCGCCCCACGCCACGCCGAAGTCACCGCTATCGGAGGCCTTCAGCGCCGGCGGGCAGGGCGAGTGATCGGACACCACGCAGTCAATGACGCCGGCCTCGAGCCCTCGCCACAACGCCTCCCGGTTGGCCGCGTCCCTGATCGGCGGGCAGCACTTGAACTCGGTAGCGCCGTCGGGCACCTGCTCGGCCGTGAAATACAGGTAATGCGGGCAGGTCTCGGCGGTCAGCTTGATGCCTGCCGCCTTGGCGCCGGCGATCATGGCGACGCATTCGGCCGCGGACAGGTGCACGATATGCGCCCGGGCTCCGGTGGCGGCCGCGGCCCCGATCACCTTCTCGATCGCGCGGCGCTCCGCGGTCGGCGGCCGGGACGCCACGAACGAGCCGAAGTCACGGCCGGATGCGGCCTTGACCTCTGCCGCGTCCTCCGCGTGCACGATCAGCAGCGCGTCCATGGCGGCCAGCGAGCCCAGCACGGACCGCAGCTCCGCTGGCTCGAGCGGCGGGAACTCTGGGACTCCGGAGTCGATCAGGAAACACTTGAATCCGGTCACTCCGGCCCGGTACAGGGGACGCAGCGCGTCCTGGTTCCCCGGCACCGCGCCGCCCCAGAACGCCACGTCGATCCGGCACTGTCCGGCCGCCGCGGCGCGCTTGTCCGCCAGCGCCGCGACCGACACGGTGGGCGGCAGCGAGTTGAGCGGCATGTCGCATATCGTGGTCACGCCGCCGGCCGCCGCGGCGCGGGTGGCGGTCGCGAACCCTTCCCAGTCGGTGCGGCCCGGTTCGTTGACGTGCACATGGGTGTCGACCAGGCCCGGCAGGAGCGCTAGGTCGCCAAGGTCTACGTCGTCGGCCGCCTCCAGCGGCTCGGCGTAACCGGCGATGGCCGCGACAGCCGGCCCGGTGACCGCGACGGCTGCCGCCCGCGTCCCCTCCGGCAATACCGTCCGCCTGGACCGGACGACCAGGTCATACCTCATCGGAGCCCAGCCTTCAGCGACATGAGTCGTCACCGCCAGCCGAAGCTCGTGGCGCTGTCAGCCGGATCGGACGGCTTGTATTCACAGCCGATCCAGCCCGCGTAGCCTTGCCCGGCGAGCTGCCGGAACAGCGCTTCGTAGTCCAGCGTGCCGGTCCCGGGAGCGCCGCGGTCCGGCACGTCGGCGATCTGGATGTGCGCGATGTCGCCCGCGTGCCGGGCCAGCGTTCCGGCCAGGTCCTCTCCCATGCGGCCGAGGTGGTACAGGTCGGCGAGGAACGCGATGGTGGCGACGCCCCCGGCGCGCACCGCCTGGATAAGGGCGAGCGCGCGCTGGCTGGACACGATCGCGGCGCGCGGGCTGTCGAAGGAGTTCAGCGCCTCCACGACCACGGTGGCCCCGGCCCGTGCAGCGGCGCCCGCCGCGAGCGCGAGGTTCTCCGCGGCCAGTTCGTCCTGCTGCCGCTCGGACAGGCCGTCGGCCCGGTTCCCGTACAGCGCGTTGAGGACGCCGCAGCCGGTCCGCTCGGCGATGCCGACGCAGACATCGATGTTGTCGCGGAAGACCGCCGAGCCCGCCGGGAGCGACAGCAGTCCCCGCTCGCCGGCCGCCATGTCGCCCGCGACGAAGTTCAGCAGGACCAGCCGCACGCCGGCGTCACCGAGCGCCCTGATGAAGCTGTCCACCTCGCGGTCCGGCGGCACCGGCCCGGCGAACGGCCACCAGAACTCCACCGCGTCGAATCCGGCCGACCGCGCCGCCGCTGGCCGCTTCAACAGCTGCAGTTCGGTAAACAAGATGGAACAGTTGACGTCAAACCGCTGGCCGTATGTGCGCACAGCGGCAGTCTCTCACCTCCAGTGACGTCGGCCCTGGCCTGCGCCGACCCGGATGACCGCCGGTGAGCGTGTCGCCTGGTTACGGGCCTCTCAATGCAAGATCATTGTCTCGTTCGTTCATCTATGCGCCACACCTGCGTGAGCTGTACGTTACAGAGGCCCGCTAGAACTAACGACATCGCACAAGAAGGGTCGATGACGATGCATGTGCTCGATAGGCCTGGTCCTGCCCGGCACGTCGCCAAGACGTTCGCGGCGATCGGCGCGGTGGCCGCGGTTCTGGCTGGCGTGACCGCGTTTGCTCGCCCGGCCGGCGCGAAGACCGATCAGCCCACCACCCCCACGTACAAGGTGGTGACGATCTTGTCCGGCAAGAGCCTGCACCACACGTACACCAAGGCCAGCTCGAGCAAGCTGTACTCCGAGCCGCTGGCCTCTCCAGATGACATCACGCGGATCGGCGGCGACCTGTTCACCACCTTCCAGAACGGCGTGGGCCCGCAAGGGCAGGCCAGCCCGGACGGGAACCGCGACAGCACCATCGTTGAGTTCACCCTGTCCGGCGCGTTTGTGAACCAGTGGGACCTCCGGGGCAAGTGCGACGGCCTGACCGCCAACCCGGCCACCGGGCTGGTCGTGGCCACGGTCAACGAGGATGCGAACTCCAGCCTCTACACGATTGACCCGTCCACCGGCCAGGTTGTGCACTACTCCTACTACAAGCCGCTGCCGCACAAAGGCGGCACCGACGCCATCTCCTTCGACAACGGCCTGATGCTGATCAGTGCGTCGGCGCCGGGCACCACCGGGGCGGCGGCGCCGCGGCCGTACTACCCGGCGGTGTATGTGGTGACCCTCGACCAGTCCAACCACCTGGCCTACTTCAACGCGCTGTTCTACGACGAGTCGCACGCGACCGCGGCGAACGGCCCGAACTTCGGCCACCCGGTCAAGCTGGGCCTGACCGACCCGGACTCGAACGAGGTCGCACCGGGCATCGAGCCTCGCTTCGGCGGGGACTTCATGCTGACCAGCCAGGGCGACAAGGAGCAGATCTACGTCAATGCTCCGGACACCAGTCATCAGCACCTGTGGGTGCTCAACCTGTCCCAGTCGGTCGATGACACGGCCTGGTCGACGAGCTGGCACGGTGCGTTCTACGCCGCCAGCACTAGCGACGATACGGTCGTCGAGATCGAGGGCTCGTTCTGGCCGGGCACCGCGTTCGTGGCCGTGACGCCGTGCGACGCCAACAACGCGCCCGCCACCTGCCCGGGCGCAGGGTTCCCCCCCAATTACCTGGGCCACCTGGACATGTACACCGGGAACATCTACCCCGTCTCGGTGCGTGGCGCGGCCCTCCACCCCCAGGGCATGATCTTCGTCGCCTTCTGAGCAACCGTCACGTTCCCGTGATGTGCTCGGGCTGGACCGGGACCCGGGTCAGGTCCCGGCCGGTGGCGGCGCGAATGGCGGCCACCACCGCGGGGGCGGATGAGATCGTCGGCGGCTCGGCCTTGGCCGCGATCGCCTCGGCGAGCGAGGCGGGCTGCGGGAACTCCTTGCCCGGGCTCAGCTTCCCCGGTAGGTGGAGTAGGCGAACGGGCTGAGCAGCAGCGGCACGTGATAGTGCTCGCCGTGGCCGGTCATCTCGAAGGTCACCGTCACCTCGGGATAGAACGACGCGGTTCCATGCGCCTGGAAGTAGGTCCCGGTGTCGAAGGTGATCCGGTACACGCCGGGATCGAACCCCGGGCCGGACCCCAGGCCGTCCGTATCAGCCCCCAGCCTCAGCCGCCCGTCCGCGTCGGTCTGCCCGGCCCCGGCCGGCGACCACCCGTCCGGGCCGCGGCGCTCCAGCCGCACCGGCACGCCCGCGGCGGGCCGCCCGGCCGTCGCGTCGAGGACGTGGGTGGAAAGCGTCGCGGTCCCAGCTGGCACGGCCGTCACGGGCTCAGCAACTTCGTCAGCCGCAGCTGGGTGATCTTCAGCAGCTCGTCGCGCACCACGGCCTGTTCGGCTTCCGGATCGTTGCTCAGCCTGGCCCGCAGCTGGTCGAGCATGTCCTGGCCCGACAGGCCGGTGGCGCAGATCAAGAACACGTGGCCGAACCGCTGCTCGTAGGCGGCGTTCCCGTCCGCCAGCGCCTGCCGCACCTCCTCGCTGGCCGACGCGGCGCCCGACTGCTCGCCCGCGGACCATCCGCCACTTGCCACCCGGTCCCCGATGCGCGGGTGCGCGTTCATGCTCTCGAGGATGTCTTCCCAGCTCAACGCCTTGAATGCGGCGTTCGCCGCGTCCTGCAGAGCGGCCAGGTCCGGATACGGGCGGCCGTCGGCGACCCTCTCGGCGAACGATCTCGACGCGCAGCACGCGAGCAGGTCCCGCTCGGCGGCTTCGGGTGAGGCCGCGTTGAACGCCGCCAGCGTGGCGGCCTGCGGGCCCGTGCTCATCATGCGAACATCCAATCAGCGGTCCTGCGCACGTGATAGGCGCCTATCGGATCAATCACCGCTAACCTAGCCGCACCCGTTTTGTAGCTTTCGCTAAACGGGGATGGTTATGGTGCGCGAGAAGGGTTCGTCGCCAGGAGGTGCTCCCCGTGCGAGTACGGGATTTGCTCGACGTGCCCGGACTCGGCCTCAGGCTGCTGACGGACGTCTCCGGCGTGGACCGCGTGATCCGGCATGTGTACACCACGGACCTGCCTGATCCGAGCCGCTACCTGACACCGGGCGACCTGGTGCTGACCGGCATGATCTGGTGCCGGGAGCCGGGGGACGCCGACCGGTTCGTCAGGGCCCTGGCCCGGGCGGGGGTCGGCGTTCTCGGCGCCGGGGAGGCGCTCGGCGAGGTGAAGCCCGAGGTGATCCAGGCCTGCGGAAGGCACGGGATCACCCTGCTCGCGGTGCCGGCCGAGACCTCCTTCGCCGCCGTCACCGACGAGGTCGGGCGCCGCCTGAACGGCGACCGGGCCACGGCCATGACCAGGGTTCTCGGGCGGCGCAGGCTGCTGCTGTCCGCGGTGGCCGAAGGAGCCGGCCTGGACGCGATGTTCCGGCTGATCGGCCGCGAGATCGGCGCCGAATGCTGGCTGCTCACCGCCGCCGGCCGGGTCGTCGGCGGAACCGGGCCATCCCTGCCCGCGCCACTCGCGCTCCGGCTGGCCGGGGAATACCTCAGGGCGGACCGGCTGCCCGCCATGGTGCGGGTCAGCGGCCCGCAGATCCCCGCGGTCGGCGAGGGGAAGTACTCGTTGTTCGCCGTGGGCGGCGAGCCGAGGATCACCAGCTGGTTCCTGGCCTGCTCCGGGCACGAGCATGACTGGGGCCCCTTGGCCCATGAACTGCGCGAATCCGTCGCCGAGCTGGCCGCGGACGCGGCCCTCGAGCGGGCCCGGCTGGATGCCGGACGGGCTGGTGATCGCAAGCTGGCCGAGGTGATCGTCACCATGCTCGCGTCGGATCCAGGTGAGGGAGCCGCCCCGGCCGAGATCGCCTCACTGATGCGCGCGGCCGGGCTGCCGCCCGAGGGGCGCTACCTGGTGGCGGCCATGAGCGCGGAGGCCGACCGGATCACCGGCCCGAACGCCGATCGCTGGCGCTGTGACCTGGCCGAGGAGCTGGCCGTTTCCTATGGCGATGGCATCGTCGTCGCCCCGCTCGGCGACCAGATCGTCACGCTCGTCCCGCTGCCGCCCGGGCCGGAAGCCCCCGAAGCCCCCGAAGCCCCCGAAGCCCCTGAAGCCCCCGGGGGACCCGGGGGACCCGGGGGACCCGGGCCCCAGAACTCCCAGGACGCCCCGCGGACCGGCGCTGACCCGGCCGCGCACGCGTTCGCGGCCCGGCTCCGTCACGCCCAGCCGGTCCTGGAGTCCGACCGGTCCCGCATCAGGCTCACCGTCGGCGTGAGCGCGCCCGCCGAGGGCGTGGCCGCCCTAGCCGGCGGGCTGCACGAGGCGCAGAGCGCTCGCCGGCTCGCCGCGATACGAGCACCCGCCGCGGGGCCGGCTCCATCCCCTGCCGTCTCGGTGGTGACCAGCGACGAGGTGGCCTCGCACGATCTCCTGCTGGCCAGCGTGCCCGGCAGCGTGCGGCGCTCCTTCCGGGAACGGCTGCT
>Ga0187781_10001266_pt1 | contig 19080 bp, 15 predicted proteins | sample 0715_SJ02_MP02_2_FD_132447 | JGI IMG/M metagenome (GOLD analysis project Ga0187781, IMG submission 132447) | Tropical peat soil microbial communities from peatlands in Department of Meta, Colombia - 0715_SJ02_MP02_20_MG | ecosystem: Environmental > Terrestrial > Soil > Wetlands > Peat | place... | reverse complement strand
TCGCGGCGGCTCGATTTTTTTGCCTACTACCTGCTGGTGGACGGGCGTGTGCCGAAGAAGCGCCATTCGGAAGTCCTCGAAGCGCTCGCCGAATTGCGCTTCAAAGCGAGCGAGGACTGGGAAGTGTGCCACGGAATCGAGGATGTCGAAAAATATCTGACTCGCTGGGAATCGAAGCGCGAAAAGCTGCCGTATGAAATTGACGGCGTCGTGGTGAAGGTAAATGAAATCGCTCTGCAAAATGAGCTGGGCTTCACAGCCAAGGCGCCCCGCTGGGCGATCGCGTACAAGTATCCGGCGCATCAGGAAACGACGGTCGTGAACGAGATCAAAGTGCAGGTGGGACGCACCGGTGTGCTGACACCGGTCGCGTATCTCGAACCGGTGCAGGTGGGCGGCGTGACGGTGAGCCGCTCGACGCTGCATAACATGGATGAAATCGAGCGGCTGGGGCTGCATGCCGGCGATACGGTGCTTGTCGAGCGGGCCGGCGAAGTGATTCCGCATGTCGTGAAAGTGGTGAAGCACGGAAAAGAAGAGAAAACTTTTCACATGCCGGAGAAGTGCCCGCAGTGCGGGACGAGAATTCATCACGTCGAAGGGGAAGTGGCCTATTTGTGCGTGAATGTGTCCTGTCCCGCGCGGCGCAAGGAATCGCTGCTCCATTTTGCCGCGCGCCACGCGATGAATATTGACGGCCTCGGCGACAAGCTGGTGGATCAGCTCGTGGATAAGGGGCTAGTGAAGGATTTTGCCGATCTCTACAAATTGAAGCTCGAGACACTGGCCGGGCTCGAGCGCATGGCCGAAAAATCGGCGCAGAACCTGCTGGATGAAATTGTTACGAGCAAAGAGGCGAGCCTTGCGAGATTGATTTACGCACTGGGGATCAGATACGTCGGTGAGCGCACCGCACAACTTCTCTCGGACCATTTCGGCTCGATGGACAGGCTGGCGGAGGCGGGCGAAGAGGAATTAAAGGAAGTGACCGAGGTGGGCCCGAAGGTTGCGGAGGGAATACTTGAATTTTTTTCCGAATCGGCGAACCGGAAATTGATCGAACGGCTGAAAGCAGCAGGCGTCAACATGAAAGGCGAGCGACAAGCCCCGAAAAGCGCGAAGCTGGCGGGGAAGACGTTTGTCTTTACCGGCACGCTTGCGCGCAGGTCGCGCGAAGAGGCAGAGGCGCTGGTCGCGTCGCACGGCGGGAAAACCGGTGGCTCGGTGAGCAAGAAGACGAGCTATGTGGTTGTCGGTACGGACCCCGGCTCGAAATTCGACAAGGCAAAAACATTGGGGGTGCCTATCCTGGACGAAAGCCAATTCGAGAAATTGATTGGGCTGAAATGATTTTCTACAATCCGCGCGCGAGGATTATCACAAGCCTGCTTCTACTCCTCTGTGCATCAGCCTCCCAAGCTCAGGCCGCGCCGCAACAAGGACAAGGGCAAACCGGCCAGCTAACACAAACTGACCAATCCAAGGACGATATCATCCCGTACGGAGAGCCGCAGCCGGACAGCGGGTCCGTCAGCGACAATATTTATTCCAGCGATTTCTTTCGCTTTACGTATCAATTCCCCAGGGGATGGAACGTCGAGGACGACCCCACGAGAAAATATATAAGGAAATTGGGTGAGGCCATGATCAGCGGCGGGGACGCCAGGAAGCAAGCGATCCTGGAGGCGGCCGAGCGGCGAACTTACACATTGCTGATGGTTTCTGAGCATCCGAGCGGATATCCGGCGGGATTCATTCCGTCCATCATTGTAGCGGCGGAAAATATTTCCGTCGCACCCCAAATTCAGAAAGGCAGCGATTATCAGTTGCATCTCAAAGTCGAAATGAAGGAGGCCGTCTCCGGCCTGAAGATTCTGCGCGAACCGGCGGACATCATCTACGCGGGAGCTGATTTTTCGCGCATGGATGTCGTGTACCAGAGAAATTCGGAAGTCGCGGTTTACCAAAGCTATCTCGCCACGATTCGGGATTCCTACGCTCTTTTGTTCATTTTCACATCGGATAAGCAGGCGGGCCTCGATGGATTAGTGGAAACGCTCGACTCTCTCCATTTTGGGCCGAAAAAGTCGACTCCCACGTCAGGCCAGTCGCATTGGCGGGGGATGGTTCCGACGGTATCGATCTTGACACTCACCGGCGGCGTAGATTTTTCTGCTTATCTGAACAGATTTCTCGCCGCCACAAAACGCAATTGGTTCGCCGTCATGCCAGAAACCGCGATGTTGGGAGAAAAAGGAATCGTGGGTCTAACCCTTGAGATCAAGAAGGATGGCTCCATTGTGAACGGTCCCACGCTCGAAAGAAGCTCGGGGAAGGGCCCGCTCGATGAGGCCGCGCTCACGGCCGTTCGCACTTCGTCGCCTTTCGAGCCATTGCCCGCTGAGTTCAAGGGCCCGTCCATCAAGGTGCGCATGATTTTCTTTTACAACCTGCCCGTGGACACGAATCCAAATTGAGGTGCGGTAGTTCACCCCAGGCATTCGCCGCTGGCCTCTGCTTACGAGCACAGCGTATAATGAGGTTGGCGGATGAGCTGGATGATCGCCGGCTCCGGAATGCCGGGGCGGGAGGAAAGTCCGGACTCCGTTGGGCAACGCGCCTGGTAACGCCAGGGGGTTGTCGCTTGCGCCCTTCGAGGCTGCCGCTTGCAGCCTCTCAGGATCTTGCGACGGCTACGGAAAGTGCCACAGAAAATAGACCGCCCGTGCGGAGCGCACCTCGGTGGCAGGCCTGCGGCAAAACCAAAGGCTCGCCTCTTACGGTCGGCTGCATTTGGCAAGGGTGAAAAGGTGGGGTAAGAGCCCACCGCCCGGGTGGCGACATCCGGGGCACGGAAAACCCCGCGTGGAGCAAGGCCAAATAGGAGGGGAGGGCTGGCCCAGCCCGGATGCGCGGCGTTCGAAAGAACGCGGCGCTGCGACCCTCGGGTAGGCTGCTCGAGTCCCGGAGCGATCCGGGATCTAGAGGAATGATCATCGCGCTCGGATCGCGCGGCGGCGAAAGCTGACGCGCGGGCCAGGCGAACTGAATCCGGCTTACAGGCTCATCCGCCAAATCAACTCGAACAGAAGCCTCTCCAAACCTCCCGCCAGGGACTTTGCCCCGGGCCGATTCCATCACATTTGGAATCATATCCTTGACAATGAGAGTAATAACCTTGACAATCCTGCTTTTACGATGCGCACGCCAGCCGACCCAAGAGGACAAGAGATTCGCCGGTTTATTTTGGAGCGAGTCGAAGAGCACCCTCACGACATCGCCCAATTGGCCGCGAAACGTTATGGGCTCACCCGTCAAGCCGTCAACCTCCATCTGCAAAGGCTGATCTGCGACTCCGATTTGGTTCGGCAAGGGAAGACGCGCCGAACCCGATTCTTCCTCGCGCCAAAAAAGACGTGGCGGAAGACCTATCCCAGCCGGCAAAGCGAATCCGATGTCTGGGAAAACGATGTGCTTCCTCAAATCTCGGACTTGCCCGAAAACACGCTGGATATTTGGCGCTACTGCTTCACGGAAATGTTCAACAACGCGGTGGACCACTCTTCCGGCACTCGCATAACCGTTCAATTGACACGCACCGCCGTGAACACGGAAATTGCCGTCATTGACAACGGAGTCGGAATCTTCAAGAAGATACAGCGCGCCATGAAATTTTCCGATGCCAGGCATTCCGCCCTCGAACTCGCCAAAGGGAAATTCACAACGGACCCCAAGAGGCATACCGGGGAAGGCATCTTTTTCACCTCGAAAATGCTCGACGGCTTCGACATTTCCTCGGACGGTGTTTACTTCACGTCGGTATCCCCCTTGAAAAATCAGAAAGGCACTGCCGTGTGGATGAAGCTGAAAAATACGACCGGCAGATCGCGAAAAGCGGTGTTTGACGAGTTTGCCTCGCCGGAAGCGGATTACGCATTCGACAAAACGGTTGTGCCAGTGAAAATGGCCGAGATCAGGCCGAACGATTTGATTTCCCGGTCACAGGCGAAGCGCCTCCTGCTTCGGATCGACCGTTTCCGAACTGTGGTCCTGGATTTTCAGAACGTAAATCAGATCGGCCAGGCGTTTGCGGATGAAATTTTCCGTGTCTTTGCGCGCAGCCATCCGGGCCTGGATTTGCAGTTCAGGAACGCAAATGAGGAAGTCTTCAAAATGATTCGACGGGCGCAGTCCGCTTGAACGGGCTCTCCCGTTGATTGTTCGCAGGGCCAGCCTGCTGTACGTTTCCCTGGCTTGCCCGGCCGCCGTTTGACAATTGAAAATCGCTTCGGCGACATTACAATCTGCCGGGGGTCCAGAGACATGCCTCTCAACGAATACCGCAAGAAGCGCGATTTCAAAATTACGCCCGAGCCTTCCGGTGACAGCAAGCAGGCAAAACAGAAGAATGGGCCGCTCATCTTTGTGGTTCAGAAACATAGAGCGACCAGCCTGCACTACGATTTTCGTCTGGAATGGAAGGGGACGCTGCTTTCGTGGGCGGTCCCGAAAGGGCCGTCGCTCGATCCTTCCGTGAAGCGGCTCGCGATGCAGGTGGAGGACCACCCCATCGACTATGCAAATTTCGAGGGCGTCATTCCGGAAGGAGAATACGGCGGCGGGACAGTGATGGTGTGGGACAAGGGCACCTGGGAGGCGGAGGTTCCAGACGTGGACGCGGCATTAGAGAAGGGCGATCTGAAATTCACGCTGTTCGGGAAGAAATTGAAAGGCTCGTGGGTTCTAGTTCGCACGCGCGGCTTCGGTTCGACTCCCAGCAAGAAATCCTGGCTGCTCATCAAGCACCGGGATCAGTACGCCTCGGAGCGCGACGTCACGGCGGATGAGCCAACTTCCGTGCTTTCCCACCGGCTTCTCGCGGATATCGCGCGCGACGGAGGCGGCGACGTCGAACAGGCCACAACGGGCGATCCTCAGCCGAAGAAAAAAGGACGCGCTCTTTCAGCAAAGGCCGCCGCGGCGACGGCGGGAAAGAAGCGGCGCTAGAAAAGCGATAAAGCGCGAGACGGCTCGCGATTGACCCATTTCCGTATCGAAACGCAGCCTTGAGCGACCGAATTCCATTCCGCGTCAAACCCATGCTCGCCACTCTGGTGAAGGCGCCGTTCGATAGGCCCGGCTGGGATTACGAGGAGAAATATGACGGCGATCGCATGCTCGCCTATAAAGAAGGTCAGCATGTCCGGCTCCTCTCCCGAAACGCGAAGGACCGCACCGTGAAATTTCCTGAAATTGTGGAAGCCATCGAAGAGCTTCGTCCCGCGACGCTGCTTCTTGACGGAGAAGTGGTGGTGTTCGATTCGAAAAACGTGTCGCGCTTTCAACTGCTTCAGCAAGGGAAGGGCAACCCTATTTATGCGGTTTTCGATTGTCTTTTTGCCGACGGCAAGGACTTACGTCATGAAGCGCTTTCGCAGCGCCGCGAAATCCTTGAACGACTCATCCACGGGAAGGGTGTCTTGATCCTATCTCATCGGTTGGCGAAGAACGGGCTCGAGGCCTACAAGATCGCGAAGGGGCGAGGCTACGAAGGGCTGGTTGCCAAGGACCTTTCTTCGCCTTACGAAGAGAAAAGGTCGCGTTTCTGGCTGAAAGTGAAAGTGCATCAGGAGGACGAATTCGTTATCGGCGGTTTTACCGCGCCCGAAGGCTCGCGAGAATATTTCGGCGCGCTGCTCCTGGGCGCGTATGAAAAAGGCAAACTGCGCTATGTGGGGAAAGTTGGAACGGGATTCGATGGCGCTACTTTGGAGTCGCTCTACAAGAAATTCAAGCCGCTCGTGCGGAGCAAGCCCTGGTTCGTGGATCCGCCGCGGGAACGAAGCGCCACGTATCTCGAACCGCGCCTGGTGGCACAGATCTCCTATCAGGAGTTGACCGAGGATCAAAAGCTTCGGCAACCGGTTTATTTGGGCCTGCGAGACGACAAGAGCGCCAAAGATGTGGTTTTGCCGGAGGCGGAGGCATGAAACCTGCAAGATCTGCCGCGGGAGTAAGTTCGGATTTCCCGGTTCCTGTTTCGAATCCCGACAAAATCTTCTGGCCGGACGAGGGCTACACGAAACTCGATCTCGTCGAGTATTACGCAAAGATATTTGCGAAGCTCAAGCCGTACGTGAAGGACCGCATCCTTACGCTCGAACGGTGTCCGGACGGAATAAAAGGCGAATGTTTTTACCAGAAGGAAATCCCGAAGGGCATGCCGCCCGGCACCCCCACGATCAGAATTGAGAATGCGGCCGGGAAGCGAAAATTCACGAATTACGTCGTTGGGGGCGCGCTGGAAACGCAATTGGCTCTCGCCAATCTTGGCTCGATCGCCGTGCATGTGATGGCGAGCCGGGCGAGTTCGCCGCGCAAGCCGGACTGGGTCTGCTTCGATCTCGATCCGGAGTCCGGAAAGTTCGCAGACGCGGCTCGCGCTGGGCTGCATGTGAAAGAAGCGCTTGACGCGCTCAAGCTCGAATCGTTTCCCAAGACTTCGGGCAGCCGGGGCATGCACATATTCGTGCCGATCCGCACGGGGCCGGACGCCACAGAGGTCCTTTCATTTGCGGAGGAAGTCGTGAAACGCGTTGCGGCGATGCACGCGGACGAGCTGACTGTGGAACATTCGCTCGGCGCGCGGCATGGCCGGGTTTATCTCGATCCGTTTCGAAATGGCTTTGGTCAAACGGTGGTGGCTCCCTACTCGGTGCGCCGGCGTGAGAAGGCTCCGGTGTCCATGCCCCTGAAGTGGACGGAAATGAAGCAAACCCTCTTGCCTTCTTCATTCAACCTGGGGAATGTTGCCACGTGGATGAAACGTGCTGATCCCTGGGAGAATTTCTTCGAATCCCGCCATTCGTTGAAAGACGCCGCCAAATTGCTCACCAAGCTGTGAGTACTTCCATCCGGGTTCTTATTTGGAGTGGCGTGCTTCGTCACCCCCGGTCGTGACTCTCATCACAGACCGCCTCGGGTGGCCGGCCTATAAAGTTTGTAGAGAAATGTAGGTTGACCGCGCTGCTTACATGGTTGCCGTGCGCGCGGGAGCCTGTGACTATGCGGCGTTCCTGCCCAGCCTCGGCGAGCTGGAGCAGGCTCTCAGAAATGTAATGAGTTGTCCGCTTGCGAGAACAGGCGAAGGAAAGGAGGGCGGCCGTGAAGATCCTGGTTGCAATAGATGAATCGAACTTTTCTGAAGAAGCGCTTCGCGCCCTGGTCGCACAGATACAGCCGCAAGCGGCTGAAGTCCGAGTCGTACACGTCTTGCAGCCGATCGCTTTCTCGGCACCGCCGCAGATGTCGGCCAAGTACGCGCCTGAGTTGGAAGAGCAAACGAAGCAAGCGGAGGCAATGGTGAAACGCGCGGCCCAAAGCCTGCGAGACGCGGGCTTCAAAGTGGATACGATGGTGGAAAAAGGCGACATCCGCCTGAAAATCATCGATGCCGCCGCAGAATGGAAAGCAGACTTGATTGTCCTGGGATCCCATGGGCGTAGCGGCATTCCACGATTGTTGCTGGGAAGCGTGGCGGAATTCGTCGTCCGCAACGCGCCCTGCTCGGTCGAGGTCGTGCGCGCTCCAATGCACATGTAGCGCGGGACAGTTTCAGGGGACCAGCACAGATAAGAGTCAACGCCGGTGAAGCGTTCCACGGGGAGGATTGCCAATGACACATAAGCGAGAGACCAGAAAATCAAAGATAGTGGAGATGCCAACTCCTCGCAAGCGCGCCAATGCGAAGCATCGGACGCGAAATAAGGGCTGGAATATTCTCCAGCTCCGTAACTATCTGCTGGAGCAGCACCCGGAATTATAGGCGCCGGCCGGTGCTCGATAAGGTGGGATAGTGCGACGGCCGAGTTTCACACCGGGAGCCATCAGTGATGCAGATCACATTTGAAAGAGATGCCAGTCACCGCGTAGAAAATGGAATCCATGAAATATGAAACACGGAGGTGGGTCATGCCGACTGCTGAACTTGTGGCGGGTGTTTCGATTAAAAACGTTCTTTACCTTACGGATTTCTCGCGGCCATCCGAAGCCGCCCTTCCTTTTGCGGCCGGCATCGCCCGGAAGTATGAAGCCAGGGTCTTTGCGCTGCACGTCCTTATGCCAACTCCGTATGTCTACACGACTCCTGAGCTGACGGGGGCAGCGATCGACGCCGAAGAAGAGACGGCCAAGGCCGAAATGGCGCGCGTGGAAACTCAATTCGCAGGCCTATGGCACGAGAGCATCGTGGAACGCGGCATCGGCGTTTGGGAGGCGGTCCAGCAAGCGATCAAGCAGAACGCGATTGACCTGATCGTGGTCGGCACGCATGGGCGGACCGGCGCCGAGAAGTTTCTGCTGGGTTCCGTCGCCGAAGAGATCTTCCGCAAGTCGCCAGTGCCTGTCCTCACCATCGGGCCGGGAGTCCGCAGCAGCGTGCACACCGGCGGGCGATTTCACCGCGTGCTCTTCGCAACAGATTTCACTCCTGCTTCCATCGCGGCGGCGCCGTTCGCCATTTCCCTGGCGCAGGAAAACCAAGCGCGCCTCCTGCTCCTGCATGTGATGCGCACTCCGGAGAAACGCAACAGCAGTGAGCAGAAGCGGTTTGACTTGTCCGTGGCGGAGGCAATCCATCAGCTCTACGAAACAGTTCCGAAGGATGCAGAACTGGAGTTTCCGCCCGAAGTTGCTGTCGAGTACGGCGACCCATCCGAAAAGATCGTGGATGCGGCCAAACAGCGCGGGGCCGATCTGATCGTTTTGGGGGTCCGAGACGCGACTGGACGAATCGGCGCGGCAACCCATCTCGAACGGGCCACAGCTCACAAGGTGGTGGCACACGCCGTCTGCCCGGTGCTCACGGTTCGGCAGGCGAGTTAGCTGACGGCAAAAGAGCCTGAGCGAAGGCCAAGAGCCAGCCAGCGTAGCCGGTTAGCCCGGAAATAGCGTGAAATTTGGAATGAGGCGGGACGGGCGGATGATGTGCTTGGGGACTTGAAAATGCCCGCCCCGCCATTTCGTGACAAGACTGAGGGCTGGTTCAGTTTGTCTCGAAGCTTTCCAGGCCAGCGCGATTGGAAATCAGCAACGTGGAGCCCTTGAGAATTACCAGGTGCTGCTCGCGGAACGCGCTTAGTGTGCGTGTAACCGTTTCACGCGTACTGCCGATGAACTCCGCAATTTCCTCGTGAGTAAGCGGCATGTGAATCCGTGCGCCGGCCTTGGTCTCTTCCGCGCCGGCCGCCCATTCGAGGAGAAGCCGGGCCAGCTTCGCGGGAGCAGAGGAAGAGAGCCCCACGGTGCGCAGTTGTTCGCAGGCACCGTGATAGTTCGAGCTCAACTGCCGAACGACAGCCTGGTTGACCTCCGGGTGTTGCTGTACGAATTGTAGAAAATCTTCGCGACGCACGAACGCAATCTGGCAAGGATGCAGCGTTTCAGCGGTCACTTCATACGGCTTCCCCGATAGCGCGGCCATCAAGCCCAGAATTTCGCCCGGCTTGGCGATCCTCAATATGAGCGTCTTGCCCTCGCTCGAACTGATTGTCAGTTTTACTTCGCCTTCACAGATGACGAAGACGCCGCGTGGATCCTGATTCTCAAGAAAAAGGATCGCCCGAGCTGGATAAGCCGAGCTGGAGCGGATCGTAGAGAACTCCCTGATCGCCTTGGGAGGTAGCTGGCAAAAGAAATCAGTCTTCCGCAGCTTGCAAGTCTGGCAGTTTTCGCTCATTTCGAAACCGTAGGGTCCTCGCATGTTAGACCTCCTGGGCCTTGCTTGAATCCGCTCGCCGCGCTTGCGCGGCGAAGTATTTGACCAATGGTGTATCGGCGAGAAACCTCGCGCCCGTTTTCTTGTGGATTTCGGAAAGGACTTCTCTGGCATCTTCATCCATGTGGGTGACCCCGCGCAGGTCAACCCACAATCTCTTTGCGCCGAGTGAGCCAAGCAGGGATCGCCAGGCGCATTGGAATTCAGTCACTCCTGCTCCCTCTACGCGCCCTTCCAGCTTGAGCGTTGCAGTTTCCGGTCCTTCGTCCGTCGTGATCCTCATCGTCATTCTGGATCCCTCTTTATTGCTCCGCGTCTATGTAAAGGCATGCGCTGTACCAAAGCGGAATGCGTCAGGTGGAATCATGCAAGTGGAGGAAAGCCCTGGAGTTAGTTGCCGGAGAAGCTAATCTGTTCAGAAATCACGTGGAGATGTGACGACGCGCACTGGCGAAATATCGTCACCTCTGACTAAATATAGTCTTGGCGTTCTATCCCCAGCTTTTTCAATTTGGAATTCAGCGTGGTTCGTTTCAGGCCCAGCCGCGCGGCTGCACCCTTTGGCCCTGCGATGATTCCTTTGGTGGCTCGTAGGACCTCTAGGATGTGGTCTCGATCAGCCGTCTCGAGCGTTGCATCATCCGCCTCGGAAGTCTCCTCGGAAGCCTGCAATTCCCCGAGCGGCACATGGAGGACGGGCCCCTTCGAGAGGATCACGGCTCGTTCGATGAAGTTTTCGAGTTCGCGGATATTGCCGGGCCAATTCCATTTTGTCAGCGCCTTCATAACCTGAGAAGGCACAGTCTCCACTTGCTTGCCCATCCGGCGCGCATGTTTCGTCACAAAGTAACGCACCAGGAGAGGAATATCCTGCCGGCGTTCGCGCAGAGGGGGAAGTGCGATGGGAAAGACCCGCAAGCGGTAGTAGAGGTCACTTCGAAATTCGCGGTTCGCGACCATTTTTTCAAGATTTCGATTGGTCGCGGCGATGAGGCGTACATCCACGGGAATCGTGCGCGTGCTGCCGAGCCTTTCAAATTCCTTCTCTTGGAGCGCGCGCAACAGTTTCGGCTGAAGTTCGAGGGGAATGTCGCCAACCTCGTCAAGAAACAGCGTACCCCGATCCGCCAGCTCCAGGCGGCCCATCTTCTGGGAGATCGCGCCGGTGAAGGCGCCTTTCTCGTGCCCGAACAGTTCGCTTTCGAGGAGTCCCGTTGGAATTGCCGCACAGTTCAATTTGACGAGTGTTCGCTCGCACCTCGAACTCAACTGGTGGATGGCCCGCGCAATCAAGTCCTTTCCGGTGCCTGTTTCTCCCTGAATCAGCACGGTTGAATCCGTGGCCGCGACCGTTTCCACCTGCCTCAGAACTTTTCTCAATCCAGCGCTTTCGCCAATGATGTCCTCGAAGCTGTGCTCGAGATCGAGTTCCTCAGCCAGGTACTGCTTTTCGCGCTCCTTCCTCTCCAATTCCTCCTGGGCGCGAATTTTTTCGGTGAGGTCTCGGATGACGCTGATCACCGCTTTCCCGTTCTCTGCCTCGACCGCGCTTAGCATGATGTCCACCGGAAATTCCGTTCCGTCTTTGCGCCGACCATACAACTCCAGTCCGATCCCCATCGGGCGCGTCTGCGCGTGCGCGAGGTATGTCCGCCGGTGGCCGGGATGAGCATGTTGGAATCGCTCTGGCATCAGAATTTCGACCGGGTGCCCCACCAATTCATCTCTCGAGTAGCCAAAGAATCGAGTAACTTGTCCGTTGGCCTCGGCGATCTTGCCGTTCCGATCGGTCACCAGAATGGCATCCGGCGAGTATTCGAAGAGCGACCGAAACCAGTCTTTGAGCTGTTTGGAAGTGTCATACTGCCGTGCGAGTTCCTGATTGGCTGTCTCCAGCCGCTGGTTGGCCGCCTGGACTTCCTGGGCCCGGGCGTATACCTCCGCTTCCATGTTTTCGGCGCGAGCCCGCAGCTCTTCCGTCAATTTTTCTCTGAGTCCTTCTGCCTGCTTGAGGTGCATGAATTCCGTAACGTCTTCGACGCGGTGGACGATGTAGGCGACTTCCTTGTCCGAACCAAGAACCGGCGAATTGACGGGGCTCCAGTATCTCTCCTCGAACTCGCCTCCCTCCGATTTTGGGTTCCGAATGTCGTACCTCTGAACGGCCATCGTGTCCGAAACCTTTTCCTGTAGCACGCGCTGCAGCGAGGCACGGAGATTTCGGACTCCCGTGGCAGCCGGATCCTTCGGGTTGTCTGGGAACACGTCGAAGATTCCTCGTCCCAAAATCTCCTCGCGCTTCGTCATCGTGGCGCTCAGATAGGCATCGCTGACGGCGATGATATTCAAATCCGGCGTCAAAACGAGGTAAAGGCCAGGGAGCGACTGGAAGAGAGTCTGAAAATCGGGGCTCGGAAAGGGCTTAGACAAGTTGATCCACTCAAAATGCTCAGAAGTGGGCTGAATTCATGCTGTCAACTCCAGGCCAATCATAGCGGCATGGACGCCGAGCGGCAACATGTGGTTTGCCGGGTGAGCGGTATGAAATAGGAGGATATGGATTTGCGGGACTATCCGCGGACCGTCAAAACCGGGCATTTCGCCTGAGTCACGACTTTATAAGTGCCCGATCGGGAGAAGTGGGTGTTTGCAGCGAGGTGCCCCAGAGCGGCGCGCACTCCTAGTACAATCAGGTCTGCCCCGCACTCTTCCGACACTTCCAGAATTTTAATTGCCGGGGCCCCGTGTTCGACAATACACTCCGGCGGACTTTTCAGCTCGGAGCCGTATGGAACAATGTCGCGCAGAGCGTAGCGGAGCGTTGGAACGTCACCATCCGGCGGCAGACAGTGCAGAAGGACCAGTCTTGCGCCATGCTCCCGCGCGACGGAAACCGCATAGGGAGCGCCGGCAAGAGATTCTGAGCTGAAGTCGGTGGCGTATAGAATCGTCTTCAGTTCGGCATTCTGCCTCGGTCCTGAAGAAACACCCGGCCCGGCGGTCAAAACGGGACACTTGGCCTTTCGAAGGATTTCTTCCGCCACCGAACCAACCAATACCTTGTCGAAACCGGTCCGGCCGTGCGTACTCAGAAGAATGAGATCGATTTCCATTTCACGGATGGCTTCGGAGAGAACCTCCCAAACTTTCCCGGGCCTGAAAATTATCTCGTGAGGAAAAGGCCGCAGTATCCCCTCCAGGATTCTCCTGCTTTCTTGCCGAAACTCTTCTTCCTGTTTGGCCATCGTGGGCCATGCAGTAGGCGGGACGAGCGGGTACACTTCTGGCTCAACGGCATGGACGGCGTAAATCCGGGAGCCGTAGCGCTGGGCGATTTCCATGGCATACGGCAGCGCTTTTTCAGCCGCGAATGAAAGGTCGGTCGCGTAAAGAATGTGCTTGAAGGTCAGCCGGCCCGAAACGGTGGAAGGCTTCATTGAGGAACCCCCAAGTGTTCTTTCGCGAGTCCGCGTGCTGCCGCTCATGGCGATTTCTGCCGTTCGAAACTAGTTTCGCCGTCGGTTGACGGCTCACTCGGGTTTGCGGTCCCAAACGGGCCTTTCATACACTTCCGCACGTCTCAATTTACGGGCGCGCCGCCATATTGGGTAATGACCTGCATCACGCATGTTTGTGATAGGCCTCACAAAAGGTTAAAACGCTGGACTATTCACACTGTCGGACTTGTCGTGAGGTCAGCCGGGTTAAAAGGGAGATGGCGGTTTAATCAGATTTCGGATTTGAACTCGACGCAATCCTTGCGCCTACTTCATGGGGCGAGGGCATTTGGGAGATGCTCCAGCCGCCGCCGAGTGCCTTGATCAATTGGACCGTCGCCACCATTTCTTGCGTGCGGAAATTTACAGCGGTCTGCTGGTCGTTCAACAAGATGGTTTGAGCGCTAATCACGTTCAGATAGGGATCAAGACCGGCTTTGTATCGGACATTCGCTTCGTGCAGGCTCCTGGCGGCCGCGCTCACAGCACCGTCCTGCTCCCCGATGTCCTCCTTCAAAATGTTCATGGCTGCAAGTTGGTCCTCGACTTGCTGAAAGGCTGTCAAGACCGTTTCACGGTAGTTCGCCACAGTCGCGTCGTAGGTTGCACGATACTGCTCCATAGTGGCGCGGCGCAAACCGGTATCGAGGATTGTTTCCGTCACGCTGGCGCCCACGGACCACAATCTGCTTGGCCATGTCAGCCAATCGGTAAACGACGTGTTTCCGAATCCTCCTGAGGCGCTCAATTGCAGATTGGGGAAGTACGCCGCCTTGGCGATGCCGATTTGTGCATTCGCCTGGGCTACACCCCGTTCCGCAGCGGCAACGTCCGGGCGCCGTTCAAGAAGCTCGGACGGGACTCCCGCGGGGATGGCCGGCGGATTCGCGCTAAGAATTTGCACCGGCAGAGAAAAGTTGGATGGCGGCTGACCCATCAGTACGGCAATTGCATGCTCATACTGCGCGCGCAGAATTCCCAGGTTTGTGTCTTGTGCCTGCGCCACCTTCAACTGAGCTTCTGCCTGCGCCACGGCCTCGTCTGTGGCAAGGCCGGCGGCGTAGAGGCTTTTATTCAAATCGAACGCATCCTGGTAGGCCGTAACGGTCGAGTCGAAAACTTCTTTGAGAGAGTCCTGACCGCGCAACTCGTAGTAATCCACGGCGAGTTCCGCCTGCTCGCTCAGCCGCACATTTTCGAGATCGGCGGCACTGGCCTGCGCGGCGGAGACGTTGGCCTTCACCTGGTTCCGCACGCGGCCCCATAAATCAGGTTCCCAGGAAGCATCGAAAGGTAAGGTATACGCCGTGAAGGTTTGCACTTGGAGGGACGGGGCAGATGCACTCCCTGCCTTCAAGCCGCCGAACTGTCCGGGCGACGGACGCGACCTCACGGCACTTGGACTGGTGCTGAGAGTGGGGAAGTATTGTGATCGCGCTTCTCTCACGAGAGCGCGCGCGGCAAGGAAATTGGCAGCGGCCGCAGCAATGTTTTGGTTTGACGCCGCGGCTTTCTCTTCGAGTTCGTTCAATTGAGGATCGTTGAATACTTCCCACCACTTGCCGCGCGCCGCGGCGTCCTTCGGTTGAGCCTTTCTCCATGCAGGCTGCTCAGCAGTGTCCACGGGTGCCGCTTCCTTGAATACGGCTGGAGACTCAACGGAGGGGCGAACATATTTGGGCCCGACCACACAGCCGTTCAAGAAGAAGGCGCACGCCAGAGACGCGAGAAGCGGCAGGTCGGCGGCGCGCGTGCGCCACCGTTTTGATTCTGGAACCTGCCTTTCACTCGCCAATGTAAACATCTACCAATTCTCCGGGATATATGTTCACGCCCTTTGGCTTTTCGAGCTTGAAAATGATCGGAAGGACTCGAACATCTACGCGCTCGAGCCTTTCGTCGGAAAGCTCAATCTTGGGTGAGACGTATGGCTGGACCCGCACGAATTCGAGAGCGAGCTTAGTGTTCGCTCCGCGGATGGACATTTGTGCTTTTATCTTTGTTAGGGCCGGAAGCCGGGGCACCAGAATTTCGTCGATATAGCATCGAACGTGCAGGTCCTTCTGGGGAGTTCCCAACACCAGCACCGGATTCATTCCCTGCGAATAGGCTTCATATGCTCCCTGTGGGGAGGCGTAATTCCCGACAATCGTGTTAACAGAGAGGACCACTCCATCCGCCGGTGCTCGCAATGTGTACTTTGCAAGCAGCGCACTGGAGGCGCGATAGGATCTATCAAGGGCGTTGTATTGCCTTTCTTGGTTGCGTATGTCGTAGATCCAGGCTCCGGCCTTGGTCAGATCTCGCTGTCTTTGCGCGACCTCCAGATTCGCCTTGGCCACTGCGGCCGCGTTGATGGCGCTGTCCAGGGCGTCCTTGCTGACGGACCTTGGATCAATCTCGAAAGCCGCTCGCTGCTTGTTGAGCTCATCCTCGGCGGTTTTCAGCGAAGCTTGCGCCGCCACCACCTGGGCTTCCGTGACGTCGAGATTTTCCTTTCGCGGTTGTGCCCGCAACTCTTCGAGCATGGCATGCGCGGCCTGCGCCGCCGACTTCTGTTGCTCCGTTGTGGCTATCTGGATCGACTCATCGATGAGTAGCAGCGGCTCTCCCTTGTGTACTTCTTGTCCTTCCGCGACAAGAATTTGTTTCACCGTGCCGGCAACCTCCGGATACATGTTGATGTTTTCACCGCTGGTCTGCACGCTCTCGACGATTCCTTCGGCGTAGATTCCGCTCACATAAGGGTCGGTCGCGGGGTTGAATACGGGTGAGAGCGCAGGTTTTGTAATGCCGAAGTAGTAGGCCGCCGCGCTCCCGGCCAATAGGCCGATGAAGGAAAGCACGAACAGGATCCTGTTTTTCATGCCGCCCTCTCTTCTGTTCCCGTCAGTCGGCCGTCCTCCATCTTCAAGATTCGGCTGGCAAATTCATAGATTCTGCTGTCGTGAGTGACGACGACGATGCAGCGATCCCGGTTGAGGATTTTTTCGTGCACGAATTTTAAAATGGCTTGTCCCGTGTCGCCGTCGAGCGAAGCCGTCGGCTCGTCCATGATTAATATGTCCGGCTGGCCAACCATGGCTCGTGCAATGGCCACGCGCTGCTGTTCGCCTCCGCTCAGCTTGACGGGCAGCAGTTCCGCCCGTCCCCTGAGGCCGACGATTTCGAGGTATTTAGTTGCTTCCTGGACCGACTCGTTCCAATCCTCTTTCCTGAGAATCAAGGGAATCGCCACATTCTCGACCGTGCTCAGCCGCGGGAAGAGGTGGTAATCCTGAAATACGAATCCGATTTTGTTTCGCCGGAACTCCGCCAGCCGGTTGCTGTCGAGATTCCAGATCTCCGTTTCCTCGACCCAGACTTCTCCGACGTTGGGTCTCAGAATTCCGGATAGGACGCTCAGGGGGGTTGTCTTGCCGCTGCCAGATGGCCCGACGATATAGACCATTTCGCCGAAATCCGCTTCGAAACTGACATGGCGCAGCGCCATGGTCTTAGCCTCGCCCTCGCCGAACCATTTCTCGAGTTTTTCCGCCTTGATGGCTGTGCGCGCCATGCTCATCCCCTGAAAATCTCAAACGGCTCGATCCGCAGAACGCGGCGGACCCCGGCGTAACTCGAGATTGCGGCGATGATCAGCACCATAACCAGACCGAGCAGAAGATTCGCGTAGGTGATCATGGCGAAGTAGCTGGGGAGTCTCATCTTCGCGAGCGAGACGAAGAGCGTGCAGAGACCAAGCCCCAACCCGTAACCGGTCAGCGCCGTAAAGGTCACCTGAAACAGAATCATCAGGATCAGTTCCGGGCTGGTTGTTCCGATGGCTTTGAGAGCACCGAATCTTTCCAGGTTTTCCAAAATAAAGGTGTAAAACGTCTGCCCGGAAACGGAGAGTCCGACGGCAAACGTGATCACTGTCATGATCAGGAGGTTCGTGCCCATGCCTGTCTGGAAAATGTAGTAGTTGATGCTCCGCTGCATGAATTCATTCCTGGTGAGTGCCATATAACCGAGTTCATCCACCTGCTTCTTGATTTGTGGAATGTCGGCCGGAGTCTTTGGTTCGAGCAGGACGTAGGAGATGGTGTAGCGAGGGTTCGGGATGTACTGAATGGCGCGATTGTAGGTGGTGTAGAGCGTGGGCAAACCAAAGAGCCCGGACATTGCTACCTTCGCGGTTCCGACGATGACCGCGCGGTGGTCGTTGATCTCAAATTCCGCCCCCACTCGAGGGCTTTTCAGTTTCGGATAGTCCCCGTCCTGGACGACGATGAAGCCGTTCTCTGCGAAAATGTCGGTGATCCTTCCATCCACCATTTCGGGGCGGCCGAAGAGAGTATTGTCATCAACGCCGATCACTGTGGCAGCCTGGTAGCTGCCATCAGAAAGCTTTACTAACGCCGTGCCCGAATAGAGCGGGACGGCGTAGGCGACGCCTCTCATACTCCGCACCGCATCAAGGACGTAATCCGGCATTCCGACCGAATTGGCGGGAATCTGCACAGCGGGGTCCATGACCCACATGGAGGCTCCGATGTTGATGATCGTCGAGGACGAGTGATTCATTACGCCGACGAACATCGAAGAGATGAAGATCATTGAAAAGGAAGCAAATATGATGCCCACGAGCAAGGCCGTGAATTTTGCTTTGTCGTTTGCCAGAAGCTTGTATGCCAGCTTCAGTATGCCCTTCATGGCCCGGTTTCCTTTGTCCCAAACCGCACGGACAATAGTCGCTGAAGAGTGCCAAACGGTATGTGCAACCCATCACAGGGGTATGTGATGGGCCTCACAAGCCGCGAGGGCTGATCAAGTCACCTGATAGATTAAGAAGGCTTTAATTCATTGTCGCTGAGGAGGGCCTGCATTGGCTTGTTGAGCAGGAAGCCGCTGGTTACCCGAGAAGTACGCGTTCATGGCGTACTGCGCCACCATTCGCTGTGTATTGAAGAACGAACCATTCAGCGCAATCGTGAGCCGCATCACCTGGGCGTACGCGTCCTTTTTCTGGTAAAAAGTCGGCAGAATGGTTTTGGCGAGCTTCCGGTAGAGAGAATCCGCCTCTTCGGTGGGCGTGGCCGGGACTTCGTCCTCGCCGATGTCCCAGCCGGTCGCGCCCTCAACGTGGCCTTCGCGCCACCAGCCGTCCGGAACGCTCAAGCTTGGAACCCCATTGAGGGCGGCTTTCATCCCGCTCGTGCCGGAAGCCTCAAAAGGCCTGTGCGGCGTGTTCAGCCAGAGGTCCGACCCGCTTGAAATGAGCAGACCCCAGCGCATGTCGTAGTTCGGAACGTAAACGATACGGATGACATCTTTCAACGCTGCAATCTCCGCGAAGATTTTGCGGATCATTTCTTTCCCCGGATCGTCCTGTGGATGCGCCTTGCCGGAATAGATCACTTGAAACGGGCCGACATTTTTCACAATGGACTTGAGCCGGTCGGCATCGGAAAAAAGGAAATCTGCCCGCTTGTAAGTGGCGGCACGGCGAGCGAACCCCACGGTCATGACGTTTTCATCGAGCCGCACGCCCGTGGCCCGTTCGATTTCTGCGATCAACGCCCGGCGCGCCTGCGCGTGCGCGTTTTGAATTTCCGGAATCGGAATACCGATGGCGTATCGCAGATAAAGATTGTCGCGCCGCCATTCCGGAATGTGCTTGTCGAAAAGTTCCTGAAAGGGCGGGGAAGTCCACGTCGTGGCATGCACGCCATTCGTGATGGCGTGAATCGGGTAATCCGGGAACATACTGCGCGACACCTCTCCGTGCTGCATCGCCACTCCGTTAACGTAATGCGAGCCGCG
>Ga0187781_10001265_pt1 | contig 19098 bp, 9 predicted proteins | sample 0715_SJ02_MP02_2_FD_132447 | JGI IMG/M metagenome (GOLD analysis project Ga0187781, IMG submission 132447) | Tropical peat soil microbial communities from peatlands in Department of Meta, Colombia - 0715_SJ02_MP02_20_MG | ecosystem: Environmental > Terrestrial > Soil > Wetlands > Peat | place... | reverse complement strand
TGTCGAGCGTGAACGCGTTGTAGGCCGGGTCTCGCACTTCGAGCGCGGGCAGCTGACGGCCCACAAGGGCAGGCTGCGGGGCTGCGGTTGCGGTAGCCGTAGCCTTGCTTCCTGGTTGCGCCGGACGGACAGGCGTGGGCTTAAACGTGAAGGCTTCGGACGGAAGCACGGGATTGAAGCGGATATCGTCGATGACGCTAAGCGGCGCCATCCTGGCGCGCCCGGAGAGCGTGCTCATGCGCAGCACGGCCCGCGGCAGTCCTGTCTTGATCGAAAACCAGTAGAAGTCAGCCCGTTCGTCGTGAGGATAGAAGAGAACATTGCACTCGTCGTTTTCGATTTCCTCCTGCCAGATGACCTCGGCCTTACCGCTCGCCATCGCCTCGCGCAGAAAATCGGGGTGGACAAGCAGGTTCCAGGTCATCGCGACGTCAGTCCCCGAGTCGTTTAGGACGATCATTGCGCCCGATCCGTCGGGGGCCAAGGTCGGAGCCTCGTCTGAGCCTGTCGCGTCGCTGCCATGGGTCCTTTTGTCGTCGGATACCGTGAGATCGAGCAACGAACCGTCCTCGCCGTAGTGCTCTGCGCGGGCGCGAAAAGGCGTCTTCTGAAGCAGTACCGTGGAGTGCCCTTTATGCGTTTTGACGGCATCGTCGGTGTACTCCCGCTTCACCACGTAACTTACGCTTTGGGCGTTCTCTTCGGCCCCGAGGAGCGCACCCAGGATTGCGTCAGCCGCCGCCTGCGGCGAGGGATGCGATTGCAAAGCCAGGAGCAGTCCGAGCGCAACGGTCGTCATTTCGATCGCTCCTTGTTTCCCCGGCACCTCAGAAGATCAACTTGAGGGCCAACTGCACAGCGCGCGGCCCGCCGATTTGGTACAGCGAACTGAAGCTTCCGCCGCCCGGGTTCTGGTCCAGGCTGGCACCTAGCATCTGGGTGGAGAGTCCGAACTGTGGCGAGTTGAGATCGCCGACGGGCTGCCCGAAGTTCGGATGGTTCAAGACGTTGAACATCTCCGCCCGGAACTGCAATTTCAAAGATTCAGTGAGGGGGAAGTCGCGGTGAAGCGCGAAATCCCACTGGAAGGCGCCAAAGCCGCGCAACGCATTGCGCGCCAGATCGCCTTGCCGGAGCGGAATGTAGGTGTTCGGGTTATAGGGCGGAGGTGTGAACGCCGAAGGGTTGAACGCTTTGCCTCCAGGGTACTGCGGTGCGTACAGGTAGATCGGAACGCCCGGGACCACGTCGGGTCGGACATCGCCCAGGCTGTTCAACAGTCCGAAAAAGAGGCTGTCGTCGACGTCCACGGGCGGCGGGGTGCGGGCTTGAACAATGTTGTGCGCCGACCAGCCGCGCAGCACCGCCTTGGCAAATTCGTTCCTCCAGGGAGCAGGAACCTGGTAGGACAGGGCGGCTGACAGGGCGTCCCGAATGTCGAAATCGGATGGGCCTCGATTGGCGTTCGAACTCAGGCCCGGGACCGAGTTGTTCGACGACAGCGCGGCCGAACCGGCTGAGCCGTCGTCGATCGAGTGCGCCCAGGTGTAGGAAACCAGCGCCTGCAGGCCCCGCGATATTCGGCGTTCGAATTGCATCTGGAGCGCGTCGTAGTCTGAAGTTGCCAGGTTGGCGATCAATTCGGTTGCGAACAGATTCGGGTTCGGTTGAAACAGGAATCCGCTTTGCAGCAGACGCCTTCCCGCAGAACCCACGTAGCTGACGGATAAAGTCTGTTGCGTTCCCAAAGCCTGCGAGATTCCCACGTTCCACTCCAGTGTATAGGGCAGCTTGAGGTGCGGATCGAAGAAAGCCACCTGGCTGCTGGTGCTTAGGTTGGCAGGCGTGATGGGTGGTGGCGCGGCTTCGGCAGGGCTGAGCGGGAACGCGTCACCGAACAGCACATTGGTGGCGCCGAATGGATAAACGCCGTTGAAAAAAGTATTGCCAACCTCGGAGGTGTCGAGATCGTAGAAAACGCCGAAGCCGCCACGCAGTATGGTTAGCCGTTGCGGCTTCTGCGAGAGTTGGTAGGCGACGCCGAGACGCGGCGCGAGGTTGAAGTATGAAGTTCGAAATGGCGGCGTACCCGGCGTCGCCAGACTGAGATTCGCCGGATCGTTGAAATCGTTGGCCGCCGGCAACGCGGGCCCGTTGACTGACTTGGGAGCAAAATCTAGGTCCCAACGGAGCCCGTAGGTGAGCGTTAAGCGAGGGCTGGCGCGCCACGTGTCCTGGCCGAAAACGCTGAGGTTTTGAAATAGCAAAGTAGCATGAACATTGGAAACGGTCTCGGCGTCGATAAGGCTTCCGGTTTCGGCAGAAGGGACATCCTGGAATACGGGAAATTGGGCGTATGCGGCGGGAGAGTAAGAAGGTGAAAGCCGGCGATAGTCCACCCCAAACTTCAGTGCGTCTGTGCCTTTCTGGACCGCCAGGCTGTCCACCATATTGATCTGCCGCTGCAACTGGTGGTCGAACGGACCCCAGGCGACCACGCCGTCTACCAGCGAGGCGATGATGATGGTAAAACCTCCGTCTTGACTCGTGATCGGCGGCGGAAATACGGACGAGGCAAGCGGAACCGCTCCGCCAAAAGTGTCGATGAAAGTACTGCTGTAGGAATTGGTCCGGCTGTAATTCAATCGCAGATCGTTGTTCACCGTCGGCGAAATGATCCAGTTAATGCCGGCCGTGGCCGTAGTGGTGTGGATGACGGGCTCCTCAACCGTGCTCAGCGCGCTACTCAGGTAGCCGCGCAGACCGAGTTCGGATGGGGACTGGTCGTAACGGCCGAAGATCGAGATCTTGCTGCTCGCCTGATGGTCGAGCCGGAGGCTATAGGCGTCCAGACTGGCCTTGTTGGAGTAGGTGGCATTGAAGCCGGCGATGCCGTCGGCCACATCGTCCGGAGTGCCGGGACTGGGCAGCGGGAACTCGTTGAGATAGGGTTGCATTGCGGGCAGCGCGTTCTGGCGCGCTGCCAGATCGGGAACCGTGGTCAGGCCGGTTTGCGGCAGTCTTAGGCGCAGCCCTTCGTACGAAAGGAAGAAAAACGTCCGGTCCTTGAAGATCGGCCCGCCGAAGGTCCCGCCGAAATCGTTTTGCCGCTCTTCCGGCTTGGGCAAGCTAGCAGAATTCTGGAACCAGTCGTTCGCGTCCAGGTCCTCATTTCTGAAGTAGTCGAACAGCGTCCCGTGAAACCGGTTCGTGCCCGACCGCGTCACGATGATGATCTGCCCGCCGGGCGTGCGGCCGTACTCCGGCGCATAGGTTGAGGTCAGGATGCGAAACTCTTGCATGGCATCGACGGAGACCAGGCTGTTCGTCCCTCCCAGCACGCTGAACGATCCCACCGAGCCGTTCATGCCATTGCCGAGTCCCAGGGGGCTCATGCCGAGGTTGGCGCTGACGCCGTCTACCGTCCAGTAGTTCGACTCGCCGCGCTGTCCGTTAACACTGAACTGTCCCGAATCCGTCGTATTGCTGGGGATCACCACGACGCCGGGCGCCAGTTCGATCAGTGATTGAAAGCTACGGCCATTCAACGGCAGGTTGTCGGCAAAATTGCGATCCACCACGGTGCTTATGGTGGCGTCGGTGGTGTCAATCAGCGGGGCTCCTGAGCGCACCGTGATCGTCTCGGAAACGGACCCGATCTCGAGCGCGAAGTTGATGGACGCGTCTTCTTGGACGTGAAGCTCGATGTCGCTTTTCACGATGCTTTTGAAGCCGTCCTTGTTGACGTTGGCGCGGTAGATTCCCGGCAGCAGACCGGGGATGCGATAGATGCCTGCTTCATTGGTTTGCGTGGTGTACGTGACTTGGGTGTTGACGTTGGTCAGCACGACCGTGACGCCGGGAACCACGCCACCCTTGGGATCGGTGATTTCTCCTGCCACCGTGGCGTTCTCATCTCCCCACGCTGTTGTGCCCGAATAGAGCAGGGCTGCGGCCACGAGTATCGCGGACAGCGCCGAGCGCAATTCTCTCATTACGCCCTCCAGCAAGGCTCTAAAGACATATTGCCGGAAGGCGCGGAAAGTTCTCAGTCAAGTAGCGGGTCGCGGGCGATTCGCGTCAAGGATGATTCGGTGGACTGGCGAGATTGGCATAGAGCACCCGGGGACCGTCCGGGGTGGAGCTGCCGCCGGCGGGTTCCAGGCTGACGAAGACAGCGTCGACGTGCGCCAGAACGCCGGGGTTGCGGACTTTGAGAACCCAACGATTCAGCGAAGAATCATCCAGATGAAACAGGCCCAGGCTTTGAGGACGCCGGTCGCCGGCCTCCTGATATCCCCAGGCCTGAAAACCCACCGGCGCTCGCTTGCGTGGTTTATCTTGAAGGTCGAAGGCATAGAACACCAGCAACTTCTTCTCAACATAGTAAACGCGGCCGTAGGTTCGCCGGGTCTGCCCGTTTGCGTTCACGTCGTACACGTCAACGATATGCAGATCCCGTGCGCCCAGAAGCTCCTTGGCCTCCGCGTCTCCCACGTCCGGAATGGACGGCTGACGAGAGGCAGTCTGGGCACTCTCGAGACGGCGCCGGAGATCGTCTGCGATCTGCTCCTGGTGTGCTGTTCGCGCGGCGGCGCTCTGCACACGGGCTTTAAGCTCCGCGAGGGCCGCGTCCTTCTGCTGCGCGTCGGATTTGGCGGCACCCAACTGAGTGTTCGCGCGCTCAAGCTCGACCTGGCGCGCCGATAGCTCATCGGCGAGCGCCTTTCTGTGCGCTTCTGAGTCCGCCAGCTTCGTCTTAGCGTCGGCGGATTCTGCCTGGGCACGAGATACCGATTCCTCCAGGGCCTGGACCTTGACCTGCGCATGCTTGACCGATTGGGCCAGTTGCCGCTGCGCCTCCTCGTGCGCGTCGGACCGTGCCTTCCACGTATTGACCTCTGAGCTCCGCGCGGCGAGAATCCCGGAAAGTTCCCGGTCCCGGAGCTCGTATCCCCCCAACGCGACCACCACGCACAGCAAACACGCGGCAGCGGCATAAGCCATCTTCCGCCAGGGTGACAGACCCAGGCCGTAGGCTCTCCGTGCCGGCATACCTGGCGCCACAGTCGCATCGCGCCCCACCGGATCCTCGGAGAATCGGCGGACCACAGGTGCGGACGCATCCTCAGCGCGCGCCAAAATCCGGGCAAGGACGGCTTGCTCGTCGGGAACCCCCGCAGCCTCTTCAGCGGCGTCGGTTGCCGCGTGTTCCAGGGCCGCTCGGGTGAGGTCGTCTGAAGCCAGCTCGAGAAAATCGGCAGACAGTTCGCGACACGCCGTGCATTCGCTCAAATGAATCCGAAACTCGGCCACTTCGTCGGCGGAAAGCTCGCCAATCGCGGCAAGAGCGCAGAATTCTTCGAACCGGTCGTGACCTGCGGAGTCAGGATTGATCGGGACAGACATGAATATTGCCCGTGACTCGACTTTCCGACGCCTTTTCAGCTTGCGAATTCGGCTGAAGGTGCGTCCGCAGGGCCCGCAGGCCTCTGTAATAGTAATTTCTCGTGTTGGCCAAAGATTCTCCCAGGAGTTCCGAACACTCGCGCAAGGTGTAGCCTTCAAAATGAACCAATTCGATCACGCGGCGCTGCTTGGGACCGACCAGCGACATCGCCCGCTCGAGCCAGCAAGCGCGCTCCTCCGGATTCAAGCCTCGGCGCGTGGTCGCGCTCCGGGTGAGGAGCTGGTGCGCCGCGGTGTCTTCCTCCTCCTGGTAGCGGCGCCGAATGCGCAGGTATCGGCGGCGCAGAAGCGCCTTGAAGTAAGCGAATTGCAGGATCCAGGTCCGCACTGAGCCGCGCTCCGGGTCATATCGCTCGAGCTGCCGGTGCACCGCAAGGAAAACCTCTTGCAAAATGTCTTCCGCCTCCACCCGATCGCGCAAGATGCGCAGCGCAAGCGAATAGACCGGTCGATGGTAGCGGTGAAAGAGCGACGCGAAGCATTCCGCGCATCCTCGACCGACGTGCTGGATCAACAATTCGTCGGGCGGCGGTTCGCCGCGGGCTTCCACGGGCATCTCGCAGGGAGCGTTCACGTTTGGCTCCAACCCGCCGGATAACATACATCGGGTTAGTGCCGTCTGCAAATCTTGAGCGGACCGCATCGGCGGCGGCTCGCAGCCTGTCGCAACTGCCGTGAGCGCCGCCTCGCTTGGCGCCACGACACCTGCGCACGTGGACCGGTCGAGCCCAATGCAGAAGTCGTGAACCCGGATGGTCAGCACCGGTGTGCTGACGGGCGGATTCAAATACGTCCGACTGGCTCGTGATCGGCGGCTGGACGCTGGCGCGTCTCGCTGGCGCTGGTAATCGGATCGTGGCTGGCGATGGCCGTCGTTCCCCTCCGCGCGATTCAGAAATTGATAAGCCACAATTCCATCGTGACCATGGAGCGCTATGCCCATCTGACCGGCGAAAGTCTGGTTAGCGCGGTCCAGAGAATTGAGACTTTACTACCAAATTCGTTACCAAGCAGCGCGAAATCGACCACCATCAACGTGTCGCCCATTCCTGTAAGTTCAACAAGCCATTGGTGCGGAGGGAGGGAATCGAACCCTCACGTCCCTTGCGGGACAAGGGATTTTAAGTCCCTTGCGTCTACCAGTTCCGCCACCCCCGCCTATCTAACTTGATCTGATGCGGCGCGTGGAGTACGCAGCGAGCATCGCGCTCGCTAAGGCGAGCTTATCACGCCAAGCGTGTGACCTGCGGCGGGGCGCGCCCAGACGTTCGGGTGTAAACTGCGCGGTCGCTCAACGTATTTGGAGGAGATCGCCCGATGGCTCGCCCGACCGATGCTCGCACGCGTGCAACGCGAACTGCCGTTCGACGTCGAGGATCGTACGGGCTTGATGCGCCCACGCTGCTGCCGATTTTTGCCCTGCTGGTTGTGGCCGATCTCACTGACGGTATCTTCTCGCGATCGATGGGGCCGCTGGTGGCCGCGGCCATCATCCTCTCTTGCGGCGCTTTGGGATTATACGCTTCGCGACGGGGCAAGTTCGTAATCTGGGCGAGATTGCTCGATGAGCTCGGGCTGAAGGGTGGAGAGCGCGTGCTCGACATCGGATGTGGCCGTGGCGCGGTGCTGCTGATGGCAGCCGAGCATCTGACGACCGGCCACGCCGTCGGGATCGATCTTTGGAAGAAAGGCGACCAATCGGGCAACGCAGCGATTGCGACGCGGCACAACGCCGCTGCCGAAGGAGTCTACGACCGCGTGCTGCTGGCGACCGGCGACATGACCACGCTGCCATTCACCCGCGGCTGCTTTGACGTGGTTCTCTCCAGCCTGGCGATTCACAACGTCGGACGCGGCGCGCGCAATCGAGCCGTCGAAGAAGCCTTCAGGGTGCTGGCTCCTGGTGGCCGGCTGCTGATCGCCGACCTTTGGGCGACGGGGCAGTATCAGCGGAAGCTCGCAGCGCTCGGCGCGACGCAGGTCACGCGCCAGCAACTCGGATGGCGGATGTGGTGGAGCGGTCCGTGGCTGGCTACTTATCTCGTCAACGCCAGCAAGCCTCAGGCTTACGGGCGAGGACGCATTGTAGCCGACATGTCTGGTAAGTAGTTTCAGGTATCTTGTTTACCCGACTCCATCGGCCAAAGCTACACGTCATCGACGAACAGCCTGTAACTAATTGATGTTAAATAAGATATTCGAGAGGCACGAAGCTGCGCGGAATCACCTCCAGAACGCCGCTTTCTTGGCTTCGTTTTTTTGCCCTTTTGAGCTGACCGTGCTGATTCCAAAGGAGTTCTTGGCTTCGTTTTGGAAAATTTCGACCGGGGGGAAGGGGGGGTTCCAGGGGCTTCATTCAACTTCGGAGGCTATAGCTCTGGCCCATGAGTGTTGCCAGCCTTCCTGGCTGCATTTTAAGCGCTCTCCTGTATTGGCAAATCTGGTTCTCACGGCGTTAATAACCTAGCATAAAAAGAGAAGAGTTGCAAGAAGAAAAGCCAGGTGGGTAGTGGGTCAGTCTGCCGCGCTATCAGCCAGATGTGGTACAGCCTTGCCTACTCGGCGACTTGTGGCCGGGGTCTTTGAAGCAGGCGCCTCTGGACCATCCTGCTGACGCGGGTGAGATGGGCCGTCACTTCCTGAATCCGGAGGAGCTTGGCGAGAAGCAGTGTGATGGCGAGTCCCACCGAGCTGCCGATCACGAGCAACAGAAAAGCACCGGTCATCGAACGCCACGGCAGATGCGCTTCCAACCGCTGATCAACAACGGAAGTGGCATAGCCGGCCACCGCGGAGGCGGAGGCGAGCTTCACGAAGAAGACGACGTTGCTGCGGACGCTGTGGCTCTTCGTCGTCCGGTTGAGCAGCACAAAGAGCACCAGCATAAAGGCGGTGATTCCGATGGAGCTTGCGAGCGCCAGGCCCCAGTATCCGTGGCGGTGAACCAAATAGCGATATACCGGAAGGCTGGCCACTGTGACGGCAGTACCCACGACGGCCGGCGTCCAGCTATTGTGAATGGCGAAAAATCCGCGCGACAGCAGATACTGTCCGGCCCAGGCGAACATGCCGAGCGCGAACAGCGCCAGCGCGATGCCGGTAGCGTGAAAGTCCGGACCGCGCAGCCTGGTATGCGAGAACACCAGGTAAACAAGGGGCTCGCTTTGCGCGACCAGCAGCGCCGAGACCGGCAACATCATGGCCAGCATGCCTTTGAGCGCGGCGCTCAAGGTGCGATCGAGTTCGTCGAGCTTGCCCTCCGAGTAGAGCCGCGACAGGATGGGGAACGAGACCACGCCCACCGCCTGCCCAAGCGATGTCAGCGGAACCTGCATCAGGATCTTGGCGTACTGCAACCAGGTGATCGAGGCGGCGTGCAGATACGATCCGAACCAGCGGATGATCCAGTTGTCGGTGAACGTCAACGACAGTGCCAGCATGATGGGCACGGCCAGCTTGAGGAAGAGTTTGAAGCCCGGATGGCCCAGGCGCAGACTCAGGCGAAAGCGGGCGCCGGCGCGCCGTGCGCCGTAGACTTGCAGCAGCAGATTTCCCAGAATTGCTCCGGTCAACACTCCCAGTGCGAAGCCGGTCATGCCCACGTGACGCGCCAGCGTCCAGCCGCCGATCACGATGAAGGAGTTGTAGATCACCAGCGCCAGCGAGGGCACCAGGAACTGGTGCTTGGCGTATTGCACGGCCTGCAGAATACTCCCCAGCACAAAGCAGAACTGCGCGGGCAGCATCAGCCGGGTGTAGAAGATCACGTGTGCCTTTTCCGCAGGTGGGAAGCCCGGCGTGGTGACGTTGATCAATTGCGGCGCGAAGATCTCTCCGGCGCCCACCGCCAAGACCAGCAGGATCGACATGAAGGTGATCACGGTGGAAAAGACGCGCCAGCCTTCGTCTTCCTGGTCCTGCGCCATGTATTTCGTAAAAACCGGGATGAAGATGACGCTGAGCGACGCGCCCGCCAGCAGGTAATTGAGGAAGTCGGGCAGGGTGAAGGCAGCGTAGTAGGCGTCGGTGGTCGCGTTCGAGCCCACCTGATGCGCCACTGTCCATTCGCGCAGAAAGCCGAGAAACCGGCTCAGGACCACGCTGGCGGTGACGATGCCGGCCGCTCCGGCCAGGCGTCCGGCGCTGGTCGCCGCCTGCAGAGACGGGGCGGCGTCGACGGCGATGGTCGATGCGTCGGCGTTCCGCTGGGGTGTGATGTCAGTGGCAGCGTTCTCAGGCAAGCGGGCTTACTCCGGGCGAGTGGACTGGCATCGAAGCGGGGCAGGAACAGGCCGCTTTAACCGTCATTCCATTTTTGAGAACGTTCAGATTACCATGATTTCGGGCACAGGATGCGTTACAAGGCTTGGGGTTGACCAGATTAGAAACGGTTGGGCCGGCCTCAGCAGGGCAAGTGTGGGTTCATCCGGCGGCTTCATTTCGTCGCCTGCTTGGAGCAGTCAAGAATCACCACGCTGGTGGCCCACCATACAGTGAGCTGAGTGCGGCCAGTTTGAGGATTGCGCCAGTGGAATCGACGCAACGAGACCTGATCGACATGGTGCCGTTGATTCAGCTCGAACCTGAAGCTCTCGCGCGTCGCCGAGAGGACAGTGCGTCGGGAAGGAACTGAGTCAATCGTGCGCGGATCGATCCCGAGCTCCACTTGCACCAATGCAGCTTCGGCCACGCTGTGAGGATTGCCGCGCCAAGGCTGATGGCCCTGCGCTGTAGCTTGTTCAGTTTGCGCGATGTCGGCTTCGGTGATCCTCATGCGCACAACCCGCTTCGGGCATCCAGACGACTCGGCGCGCAAGGACGCTGCCGACGTGAGGCAGACCGCCACCAACAAAACCAAGAGCCTTCGCAAGGCACAATTTCCTCTGGCCAAGTGCTGCCAGGCCCATCCCGATTCACTTTGACTGAGTCCGGGTATATGCACCGCTCGGCGTGGTCCTCGCGGTCGCCCTGCTGCAGGGCGCGCCGGCTTCACTCTTCCTTCAGCACTGCAACGGGGTCCACTCGCGCGGCGCGGCGCGTAGGCAGCGCACACGCTGCTAGGGCGATCGCCCCCAGCAGGAGGATCACGCTGCAGATCACCGCCGGATCAAGAGGCCGCACTCCGTAGATCTGAGCAGCAATTGCCTTCTGCAAACCGGCGGCGCCGGCTAGTCCCGCTCCGAGGCCGAGGGCTACGATCCCCAACCCTTGCCGGAGCACCAGCCGGACGACCTCCGCTCGTGTGCTTCCCAGCGCCATACGGATGGCAATTTCGCGCCGCCGCTGCGCCACGAGGTAGGCGATAACTCCGTAGATTCCAATCGCGGAGAGGAATAGCGCCAGGCCGCCAAACCCCATCGCCAGCAGCAGTGACGTGCGCCGGGACGACATCGAAAGCGTGGCGCGCTGGTCCATCGTGCTTAGGTCGGACAGCGGCAAATCCGGATCGATCCGCGCCATCGCGGTGCGGAGGGCGGGCACGACAGACGTCGCATCGGCGCTGCTTCTCACGGCAAACGTATAATCGCGAGCTGGCGCCTGTGCGTACGGGAAATGGTACGTCCCGATTGCGCTCCCAGTTCCAGCGAGATCGATCAGCCTCACGTTGCCAACAACTCCCACCACGCGGAACCAGTGGGTGTTCGCGCCCGGCGCGTCAGGGTCCTGCAGATTCGCTGATGTGTACATCCGCTGTCCGATGGGATCTCGATTCGGCCAGAAGTGCCGGGCCAATTGTTCGTCGACAATAACCACTGTGGGGGCGTTTTCGGTGTCGTGATCGTCGAAGTAGCGCCCGCGTATCAGCGCGATCTTCATCGTTTGGAAATAGCCGGGCGTGACGATGAGCTCGTACGGCGCGATGAAGGATTCGCCCGGCTTCATGACGTAGCCCTCGGGTGTAATCACGCTGTCGGCGTATTTGTTGCCAAAGGGGATGGAAGTGGTGGCGCCGGCAGCAGCCACACCCGGCAGCCGCCGTATCGAATCGAGCGCCCGGGTCATAAGGTTCCGCAAGTCCGCGTCCGTGCGGTAGGATGGCGGCACGTCTGTAGACGCCGAGACCACTCCCTGAGTTGTGAAGCCCGGATCGACCCTCCAGCAAGCGGCGGAAGCTCGCCAGCAGCAGTCCCGCCCCCGCCAGCAGCACGAAGGCCAACCCGATTTCCGCACCGACCAGTCCTTGCCGCCAGCGGCGGGTGCGCGCGCCGCCGGTGCCCGTCCGTCCGCCCTCGCGCAGCGTCGTGATGAGATTGAGTTTGAAGGCGCCGGCAAGCGGCACGAGTCCTACCAGCACGCCCGCGGCGGCAGCGAGGCCGAGGCCCACCAGAATCACGGTGGGGTCGATACGGACTTCTTCAGCGCGGGGAAAGCGCTCAAGGCCGATCGCCGCAACCGCCCGTAGAAGCGCTGTTCCGAGCAGGAGGCCCAGGATTCCTCCTGCCCCTGCCACCAGCACGTTCTCAACGATCAACTGGCGCGAAAGCTGCGCCCGGCTCGCGCCCAGCGCCAGGCGGGTGGCGATCTCTTTACTCCGCGCGCTCCAGCGGGCCAGCGCCAGGTTGGCGATGTTCAGTCCTCCAATAAGCAGCACGAACAGCGCTCCACCCCAGAGCAGAAACAGCGGGCCTTCCACCTTTTTGACCAGCATGTGCTGGAGCGGTTCGACTTTAGTGTAGAAGCCCGAGTTGATGATGAAAGACCTCACCTCGGGAAGCCGGTCCAGGTTGGCAGCGTTGAGCGCGTCGACCTGCGCCTGCACTTGAGCAGTCGTAGCGCCCGGCTTCAGTCGCCCGATGTCCTCGCAACAGTTGCTGTGATAGCGGGTCTTCGATTCTGCGGTGAACGCCAGCGGCACCCAGTAGCGGACCTCTGGGTAGAGGAAAACAAAGTTCGGCGGCATTATGCCCACGATGGTGAATGGGATCCCGTAGAAACGCAGCTCGCGTCCGACAGCGGCGGGATCGCCGCCGTAGAGCTGCTGCCAGAGCGCGTGGCTGATAATCACTTCACGGTCGTGCCCGATCTCGCCCTCCTCCGCGGTAAACGCCCGCCCGCGGGCTGGCGCAACCCCGATCAAACTGAAGAAGGACGGCGTCACCTCCAGGCCTGGAACCTGTTCCGCCCGGCCGTTGACCTGAAGCGTCATGTTCGCGGCGTCGAACATCGCTTGCTCTTGCAAGGCCGTCACCACGCGACGACGATCATAGTAATCGGGCACGGCGCTGTCGTCCTGATCCGTGACGCCGGCTTTGGGATACAGGTTGGCCATCAGCACGATCCTGTCGGCGTTGGGTATGGGCAGGGGGCGCAACAGAACCGAATTTACAATCGCGAACGTGGCGGTGTACGCCGCCATGCAGATGGCCAGCGTCAGTAGCACCATCGCGGTAAAGCCTTTGTCCCGGAACAAAGACCTTGCGCCGAGCTTCACGTCGAGAACGAGGTTCTCTAACATGAGTCGCTCTCCTCTACCTCCTAATACGAGGTTTCGCGGGTCTTGGTTCGCGGAGAATCTCGCAAGGCGGTCCCTCTGAAGCATTGCGCTCCAGAGCCTTGGGATATCTGGTGCTTTCAGTGGGAAATCAGATTCGCATCGGCATGACCACGTATCGATAACGCGAGGTTTCCTCCCCCATCGGGCGCAGTTGGCCGGCGCTCTGCTCGTCCTGCAGTTCCAGCCGGACTTTTCCGCCCTCGGCGAGCACGTTCAGGAAATCGAGCACGTACTGGTAATTGAACCCGATCTCCATAGCTTCGCCGAGGTATTCGGCGTCAATCGCTTCCTCGGCCTCGCCGTACTCGCCGCTGGTGGAGAAAAGTTGCAGCCGGCCTTGGTCGATTTGCAGCCGGATGGCATGGGAACGCTCATCGGAGAGCAGCGCGACGCGGCGCAGGGCCGCCGTGAAGGCCTCTTTGTCGAGCGAAGCGACGCGCAGCGTCTCCTTGGGCAGCACCGCCTCGTAATTCGGGAATTGACCCGTCAGAAGACGCGAGATCAGGACGCGATCGCCCACGGAGAAAAACAGGTGGCTGTCGTCCTTGGAGACGTCGACCTTGGCGGCGTCACCTGCCTGGGAGAGAAGCTTCTCCAATTCGGTCATCGCTTTGCGTGGGACCAGGATCCGCAGCTCGTTATTCAATTCCTCCACGTTGGCGTCTTGTTCGACCAGCGCCAGCCGATGTCCATCGGTCGCCACCATGGTTGCGTTCTCCGGCTTGAGGATCATCAAGGCGCCGTTCAGCGTATAGCGCGACTCCTCGCTGGAGACGGCGAAGCTGGTCCGCTTGATCAGAGTGGCCAGGACCGAGCCTGGCAGCCTCGCCAGCGTCCCGGGTACGGCCGGCAAGGCCGGAAAATTGTCCCGCGCCATGCCGACCAGCTTGAACGACGATCTCTCGCACGTCAGCCCGACCCACTGGTTCTCCATGACCCGGAAGCGAATCTCCGCTTCCGGCAAAGAGCGGACGATGTCGACCAGCCGCCGGGCAGGCACGGTGGCCGCGCCCTCTTTCTTCACCTTGGCAACGCTACTTGACAGCAGGCCGAGCTCGAGATCGGTGGCGCTCAAATGGACGCGTCCGCCCTTCGCCTCCAGCAGGAAGTTGGAGAGGATCGGAATCGTGGCCTTCTTTTCGACCACGCCCTGGGCCAGATCGATTTCTTTGAGCAAGTCGCTTTTCTTTACGAAGAACTCCATATCGATAACTCTCTATACCCTACTTCATAGTAGTAGGGACTGTGGATTTCTGGAAAAAGCGCTCGGGAGCGGCTCCCTGTTGATCGAAAGCGGTGCGTGCCTGTGCATGCGCCGTCGCCGCTCTCGTGGATAAATCAACTGCTGATCGGCAGCCGGGAACGATTCACAACCTATTAAATCAACAGGCTCTGGAAAAGTCACCTAAGCTGATCTCAGACCGTCGGTCAGCCTGTTGATAGCCTTGTCTAAATCGCGGTTCGATTCCCGTTCCCGCTCGATCTTGCGAATGGAGTGTAACACGGTGGTGTGATGTTTGCCGCCGAATTCTCGGCCGATCTGGGGCAGAGACGCCGTGGTGAGCCGTTTGGCCAGGTACATGGCCACTTGCCGGGGGCGGGCGATGGCGGGGCTGTTGTTTCTGGATTTCAGCTGGACCAAGGTGAGCGAATATTCCTGGCATACCACGCGCCCGATGTGGTCCATGGTGACGCGGCGGTCGTCGAGGGGAACAATGTGCCGGAGCACCTGGTGCGCCATCGCCAGGTCAATCTTGGCGCCGGTCAGCGACGAGTAGGCGATGAGCCGCGTCAGGGCGCCCTCAAGATCGCGGACGTTGGCTTTGATCTTGCTCGCGACGAATTCGGCGACCACCGGCGACAGTTGGATGTTATGAATCTCAGCCTTGCGCGCCAGAATGGCAAGCTTGGTCTCGAGATCGGGCGGCTGGAGGTCGGCCGTGAGGCCCCAGGCGAATCGTGAGCGCAGCCGCTCCTCGACGCCGCTGATCTCGCGCGCGGGGCAGTCGCTCGAGATCACCACTTGCTTCCCAGACTCATAAAGGGAATTAAAAGTGTGGAAGAACTCCTCCTGGGTCCGTTCCTTGCCCGCGAGAAACTCGATGTCGTCCATCAGGAGCACGTCGACGCCGCGGTACTTGTCGCGAAAGGTCACCATTCGATCGTAGCGCAGGGAATTCACGACCTCGTTGGTGAACTGCTCGCAGGAAACGTACGTCAGGCGGAGGTCCTTGTTGTGCTGGGCGAGGTGATGGCCGATCGCCTGCATGAGGTGGGTCTTTCCCAACCCCACGTCACCGTAAAGAAAGAGCGGGTTGTAGGCCTTCGACGGCGCCTGGGCGACCGCGCGGGACGCGGCGTGAGCGAACTGGTTGCAGGAGCCCACCACGAAGGTTTCAAAGGTGTAGCGCGGATTGAGCCGATGCGTGACGGACTCAAAATCAAGCTTCCCCTGCAGGGCCTCGCCGTGCCAGGCGCCCTGGGCTGTGTCCGGAACCACGTAGGACACTTCCTTAATCGGGGGGTCCATGCGCACCAGCACTTCCTGCACGAGACTGCCGAACTTCTCCCGGATCCAGCTTTCGAACTCGCGATTGGGTACATGGACGTACATAGTCGAGCCGACAATCCGGAGGAGGCGAGTGGGGCGCAGCCATGTTTCGAAGCTCTGGGGATTGACCTGGTCTTTGATCTCGTTCAGGACTTCCTGCCAGGCGTTCATAAGCTCATCCTCGCGCTGGTGGGATCTCCAGCTTGGCCCTTTTTCCCGAGAGACACGAATCCCGTGGCGGCTGCGCCCCTAACTTCACGCGGCGCCGAGTCGCGGTGCGGGCTTGGCTCTGGTTTGCCGTGCGACCGAAGATTTCATGCCGATCTTGCGTCCGTGCATCTCGGCCGTGGGTAACATAACATAAATTGATCGTGGTCGAGCGGACTCGCCAGAGAAACCTCGACTGTGACAAGCGATGCGCGGAAAAAATGTGCTTGACAACTTCTCGACCGCAATTCTGGCGACCCACATTGATGTGGTTCTGGCGCGCCCGCTGCTGAAGCCGCAATTATTGCTAACGTAACAATGTGTGGAAAACGCCGGGGAACGAACCCGCCAGGCAGAGGTTGTAACATTCAGAGGAAATTGCTTGAAAAACGTGTTAAAAAATCATGAGAGCGCCGTGCCAGTCGAGGGAAAGACTACCTTGAGTATGAGAGGCGCATCTAACGCTTGAGGTTATGAAGTTCGGTTTCTCAACACGCGCGGGACGCCGGCAAGGCGAAGAACGGCGTTGGACATCGGCGTGCCGGTTCGTGACCTCGCTCGCGCTGCTGGCGCAGTTTCAGATATTCTGGCTGGCGGGCTTCCACTATCACCCCGAGCTCGCCGGCGCTCAGCAATCTGGCCGTGCTGTGTCGGCGATTCCGATTCATCCGGGCTCACAATCTGACGATTCCAGATCCTGCGCGTTTTGTCAGATCGTTCGCCACACCGTTTCCACTCCGCCTTTGGTGGCGGCCCTCTCTTCCAACACGATTTCCACAAGCGACCTGTCGCCGGCTGTCGCGGCCCGGCCGCTGCATCGAATCCAGATCCGTCTCGCAGGACGAGATCCTCCCTACTCCTTTCTGGCAAGCTGCTGACATTTCCACAGCCCCGCCGGCTCCATTTAGGCACGTTAAGCTTTGAGGCTCGACGCTCCTTGCCTTTGACGCGGGGCCACCCGATGACACTCAACGCCGCGTGAGCGGCGCAGCGAATCTTGCCATCTTAAGGAGAATTCATGCACCCACAGGTATTCGCGAGCTCAAGTCCCGGGCATCTCATGCGCCGGTGCCGTGATTCTCACCGTGCCCGCCCGTTGCTCGTCGCCGCCCTTTGTTTTTGCGCCGCGGCGCTGCCCGCTGCCGCGCTCGAACAGAACCTGGGCAGCGCCGGCACTATCAACGGAACAGTAACGGATCCATCCGGCGCCGTGATCGCGGGCGCTACCGTGACCGTACTCAACCCCGTCAGCGGGTTTACACGGACCGCAACAACCGACGGGTCGGGCGAATTCACTTTCACCAACGTGCCTTTCAATCCCTACCATCTCACAGCGACCGCCAAGGGATTCGCCGCTTACTCTCAAGATGTCGACGTCCGCTCCACGGTTCCGGTCAGCTTGAAGATCCCTATGCAATTAAGCGCGGGAACCACCACCGTAACGGTGACCAGCGAGCCCTCGGACTTGATTGAGCTCGATTCGACCACGCATACGGACGTGGACCGGCAACTGATTGCCAAACTTCCTCTCGAGAGTCAATCTTCCAGCCTCAGTTCGCTGGTCACGCTGTCGTCGCCGGGCGTGGCGGCGGACTCCAACGGCCTTTTCCACGGTCTCGGCGATCATGCCTCCAACTCCTTCTCGATCGATGGCCAGCCCATCACGGACCAACAGAGCAAGGTCTTTTCCAATCAGCTTCCTGCCGACGCCGTGCAATCGATGGAGGTGATCGAGGGCGCTCCTCCGGCGGAATACGGAGGCAAGACAAGCCTGGTGATCGTTGCGACCACCCGCTCGGGTATGGGGGAAACGCAGCCTCACGGCGATGTAACCGCGTCCTACGGGACGTTTGGTACCTCAAACGGGGGCTTCGATCTCGGCTATGGCGGAAACAACTGGGGCGACTTCATCACCGCTACCGGCTTGAACACCAGCCGGTTTCTGGACGGGCCGGAGTTCGATGTCATGCACGACAAGGGCAACGAGGAAAACGTCTTTGATCGCTTCGACGTGAAAGCTTCCACGGCCGACACGCTCAACGTCAATTTTCAGTTCACGCGCTCCTGGCTCCAGACGCCGAATTCCTACGACGCGCAGGATGCCACGGCGTGGACCGGCCTCGTGGTTGATAACGGCGGCCTCGGTCCCAATGGCCTGCCCGTGGGCCCCACCGATCAGCGTTCGCAGATCAAAACGATCGACATCGCGCCCGCCTGGACCCACCTGATCAACAATCACACGGTGTTCACGCTGGGCGCCTGGGTCCGCCGCGATCAATACAACTACTATCCGAGCAGCGATCCGTTCGCCGACCTTATTCCCGATCTTCAACTCCAGACAATCGGCCAGGATCGTACTTTGACGGATGCCGGCGCGCACGCCGACATCACCTTCGCCAAGGGCATTCACAACCTGAAAGCGGGCGTCCAGATCGATAGTGAGTTTTTGACTGAAGATGACAGCTTCGGGATTGTCGATCCGACGGCGAACGCCGTTTGCTTGAACGCCGACGGCAGCCCCGACACCAGTCCGACCCTGACTAATCCGGCGAATTGCGTCGGGCCGCTGCTGAAGCCTAACCCGGCCTTCAGTCCGCTTCTCGCCTGCTACGACCTCACCCGCACGGCGCCCTTGCCGGCTTCCGACGGCTGCCCGTCGTCGACCAGCGGCCCTTACGCGTTTAACGAGCACACCGACATCAAGACGACTTCCCTTTACGCACAGGATTCCATCACGAAGGGCGACTGGAACTTCAATCTCGGGTTTCGCGCCGACTTCTACAACGGCATTTCCATCGCAAAGTCCGGCCAGCCCCGCGTCGGCGTAGCCTATAACATCCACCAGACGAACACCGTCCTGCGGGTGTCGTACGCCCACACCATGGAGACGCCCTTCAATGAGAACCTGATCCTGTCGAGCGTGGGCTGCAACTACCCCGTGATCAATGCGCTGATGGCGTCCACAATCTCGCCTTGCGTGTCGCAGGTGCCGCTGAGCCCCGGCGATCGCAATGAATTCCACGCCGGTCTCGAGCAGGCCCTTGGAAAGCACCTGGTCATCGACGGCGAATACATCTGGAAATATACTCACCGGGCCTTCGACTTCAGCGTGCTCGGAGACTCACCCATTACTTTCCCCATCGAGTGGGACAAGTCGAAAATCCCCGGCTATGCTGTCCGCGCCAACGTGCCGACCTATCACGGATTCAGCGCCTACGTGGTATTGTCGAGCGTTTCTGCGCGCTACTCTGAGCCGCAGATCAGCGGAATCGGGGCAACACCGATCTGCGCGGCGTCAACGGGATGCGAGGTTTTCCGCATCGATCACGACGAAAAATTCAACGAAACCACCCATCTCCAGTACCAGCCATTCAAG
>Ga0187781_10001263_pt1 | contig 19120 bp, 16 predicted proteins | sample 0715_SJ02_MP02_2_FD_132447 | JGI IMG/M metagenome (GOLD analysis project Ga0187781, IMG submission 132447) | Tropical peat soil microbial communities from peatlands in Department of Meta, Colombia - 0715_SJ02_MP02_20_MG | ecosystem: Environmental > Terrestrial > Soil > Wetlands > Peat | place... | reverse complement strand
CCTCGTCCTTTCCGCAGACATCTGTCGGACCATCGCTTCCTGTACATCCTTCGGTGGGGTAATCTCTCGGATTTCGACGTTGGTCACCTTGATTCCCCACCTCTGGGTAACCTCGTCCAGCTTCGTCCTCAGGACCTGGTTGATTTGTTCTCTCTTGGCTAGGAGCTCGTCCAGGGGGATGTCCCCCACTACGGCCCTGAGGGTCGTCGTTGCAATACCTATCGACGCGCCCTCGAAGTTCTGAACTTGGACGACGCTCTGGGAGGCATCGGTTACTTTGTTGTAGATCAGGAAGTCTATGTCGACTGGCGCATTGTCCTTTGTGATGCAGGTCTGGTGAGGGACCTCAAGGTACCGTTCCCTAAGGTCTATCTTCACGAAACGGTTTACGATCGGTATGATGAATACGATCCCCGGTCCCCCTGCTCCTATCAGCCTCCCGAGCCTGAAGACGACGAGCCTTTCGTACTCTCGGACTACCTTGATGGTGGCGAAGACTACTGCTATTGCTACGATCGCCACTATGGCGTAGATGACGTAATCAATTATGTCGCCAGTCGGAATCTGTAGGGCAAGCGGCTCAAGGAGGCTCATGGTTCCACTTCGCCTGCAAAGTGCCTGCAGCCTCTGACTATAACTCTTGTTCTTGGAAGACTTGGGCGAGTTAGGGCCCCCTTTCCTCGATGATGTTGGGACTGACTTCTCCTCTTTTCTAGGCGAACCCATATCAAACACCTGGGGCCAGATTCTCTTTCCATGTCAGAAAACATCCCAGCATTTGACCGGCGGCGGTGGGGGCCAGGGGGTATCGAAATGGTTGCGGGGTTCATTCTAGTCGGCCTTGCCCTGTTCGTCGACGGGATTGCTGCCGGTCGAGCTGGCATTCAGATCCTAGGGGCCATCATTCTTATTGGCGGGATTGCAATGTTCTTTGCAAAGATTACAGAGGAAATACGTCCTTTCACTGCAAAGTGGGACCTGACCGGCGAGCCCGGGGTGGTTGTCGAGGAGGTCGGCAAAGGCGCGAAGGGTATCGTGAGAATCCGTTCGGAGCTCTGGTCCGCGAAGAGCGACAGCCCTATCGCCCCAGGATCGAAGGTGAGGGTTACCAGGGTCGAGGGGCTCTCAGTCTGGGTCGAGAAACTCGGTGTCGATTCAAGTGCCAACTGATGGTGCAGTCTTGAAAAATGGCTTCGCAAGCTGAACAACTAAAGCACTGGATGGACCCCTGGTCCTCCCCACCCTCTGTCGCCTTCCGAGCCTTGCCAGACGAGCGTCGGCCACCTGGGCTCGTTAAGTGAGGCAAGTCGTCTTCTTTTTAACCCACCCTGCGTCTGGTCCATTTCCAAGGTAGAATCGGAGGGAATACATAACATTGGATTCAAGACTTTCTTGATAGGAATCCTAGAATCCAAAAGAATTGGAAGTCCCCGAGTTATTTCTGACAGAGGATTAAAATAGTCCCAATATCGTAGATACGATATCGTTAAGGTGGATGGAAGGTGCTTAATTTCGACTGGGCCAAGCGAACTCACAAAGGCCTGCGTCTATGGATCATGTATCTTGTGCGCGACAATCCCAAATCGGGGGTCGAAATCATGGACATGATGGAAAGCAATCTCCAAGGATGGTGGAGACCCTCTCCAGGCAGCATCTATCCGATGCTGCAACGAATGGTTCGGGAGGGAGTTCTCCGCAGGTCGGATGACGACAAGTATTCGCTTACAGAAGCTGGAAGAGAAGAGATAGAACATCCATGGCCTATGCTGAACGCACAGGGATCCACCCCAAGATCGATCGAGGGAGCACTCGAGATAATTTCAAGCTACACGTCTTACCTGGAGGACCTTGCGAGGTCCAAGGACAAGAAAGTATCCGAGAATTCTGATCAAATTTGCAGCCTTGGCGATAGACTATCCAAGCTTGGGAAGGGAGCGACAACTTGAGCCAGCAAGAGATTGTCAAGGTGGAGGGACTCACGAAGTCTTTCGGCCAACTTAAGGCCGTCGACGGCGTTTCATTCGAGGTCCACGAAGGGGAAATCTTTGGCTTCCTTGGTCCAAACGGGGCAGGGAAGACAACCACTATCAACATGCTTACTACACTACTCAGCTCTTCCGGAGGGAGCGCAACCATTGACGGGCTCGACATCCACAAGCACGCCACCGAAGTTCGAAGGACCGTGGGAGTGGTCCCTCAGGAGTACACGGCAGACGAAGACCTGACGGGGCTTCAGAACATACTACTCTGTGCCGATCTCTACGGAATACCAAGAAGTAATTCGAAGCCTCACGCGATGGAATTGCTCAAGCTCGTCGAACTTCAAGACGCCGCTGACAGGAAGGTCAGTACCTACTCCGGAGGGATGAGGCGCAGACTCGAGCTTGCGTGCGGCCTGATCAATTATCCCAAGCTCCTATTCTTGGACGAACCAACCCTGGGCCTGGACGTCCAGACAAGGACTGCCGTATGGAACTACATCAGAATGCTCAAGGAGGAATACAGGATGACCCTCTTCCTCACGACCCACTATCTAGAAGAGGCAGATTCCCTTTGCGACAGGATTGCGATCATCGACCATGGACACATAATCAGAATAGGAACCCCGACCGAGCTCAAGGCTAGCATCGGTGGTGACGTGATAGTGGTCGGCGTGGAGGAATCTGAGCCCGACATCTCTGCTGACATAGAGAAGATCCCCCTTGTCAAAGAGGTCAAGAAGAGTGACCATGAGTATAGAATCAAGTCGGAAGTGGGGGAGGAATCTTCCATCCAGATCATCGACCTCGTCAGATCCAAAGGGCTCCACGTGACAAAGATCTCTTTGACAAAGCCCACCTTGGACGAAGCCTATCTCGAGTTCACCGGGAGAAGCTTGAGAGAAGAGGAGACCAACAAGATGGACATGTTCAAACAGCGCGTCACGATGATGAGGGCTCGAAGGTGAAGACTGGATGACCGAAGACGTCACAAGATCGACCGTGACGACCCAAAAGGCCGTCGGCGAGGAGGAGAAGGAAAGAGAGCTCGAGCGCGCCTTTAGGGCGGCCCCGCAGCTGAACAAGAGCCCATGGCACGGTCTCTGGGCCCTCACCAACAGAGACCTGGTCAAGTGGTACAAGAACCCGATTCAGCTTATTATTTCCCTCGTTCAGCCTGTCGTATGGCTGGGGCTCTTCGGGAAGGCTTTCAACATCACGGGTTTCTTCTCTGGGCAGGTATCCCCGGCTCAACTGAACGCCATAGACCTCGGTACTTTCGGCACGACCAGCTACTTCTCGTACCTCAGCGCAGGAATGTTAGCATTCATCATACTCTTCACGGCCGCTTTCGCTGGCATGTCGGTCGTGTGGGACCGGAGATTTGGTTTCATGAACAAGGCCCTAAGTACGCCGGTGAGCCGCGGCTCCATAGTAATAGGTAAGATCGCCCAGAGCACTATCCGTTCGCTCATCCAGGCGGCCATAGTCCTGGGAATCGCGGTTGTTTTAGGGATGGACACTGCCAACTTCAGTCTCTTCAGCATCGGCGGGTCATTCATCATCCTGTTCCTCATGTCCTTTGGACTCTCGGCTCTCTTCGTCATGCTTGCCCTCAGGTCAAGCGACTGGCAGACTCAAATGGCCATAATCAACCTGCTGAACCTCCCTCTATTGTTCGCGAGCAACGCGATGCTCCCAGTGAAGATAATGCCCAGCTGGCTCCAGTCAGTAGTGAGATATAACCCCGTAAGCTACGCAATAGACGGAGTCAGACAGATGCTCCTGGGTGCTGGCTCGGCCGCGTCGACGGCTGCAGGGTACAGCACTCTGGCGCCTCTTTGGGTCGACTTCAGCGTGCTGACCGTGTTCGCGGTCCTCCTTTCTGTCCTAGGAATCGTCCTCTCCTGGAGACTCCTGACAAAGTAATACCCGCCGGCCTCGAGCGCGCCATCATCGAGTACTCGGCCTGCGTTTTCTATGCGCAGTCCACTCCCCTATTGTCTGGGTTCTTGGGATTTTGCGTAGGACCAACCGAGGTAAGCGCAGGAGCACTGTACCAGCATCAAGTCAAGCCAACGGTCGAACGCATTCCGTCGACTCCGGCTCCCCTCATCCATGCAAGGGAGGTTCTTCGTCGAAGAAATTAAGTTCTTCTGACAGGCATAGGTGTTCTGGCGAAGCGCGTCCCGTCCGAGCCGAACTCAGCCCGAATACAGAGGAAAGGAAGCGTCCAGGCGAATTATCATTCCCGACCGGTCCCCGTAGCCAGGAATCGTCCCCGATTGGGATGAATCGTTCCGGACCCACTCACAACGCACCATTTAGGCAGGAATCGTGGGAATTGCCTGGCGCCAGCCTTAAATCCCGCATACGGACAGCTTTGTTGAAATGAATGACAAACAAGAAGCCAACCTGCTCATAGGGTACTTCGCCCTAGATGGCAGCTTCTCGCAGCTCGTTGGCGTAGGCCTCTTCAGCTGGGGGCTATCGAAGAAGTGGAAGGCGCTCCCGTCCAGACAGTGAAGCGGGTCCTCCGCCGGTAGCTGACAATCTTCGAACCATCCGTGAGCAGGGAATGCCCCTACTTACTAGCGTAAGCTGAGTCCTGACCCACTCCGCGTCAGCTCCTCCGCATCTTGTTTAGGATGGGGGTTGGCGTAGGGTCTCTCTTTCCAAGAACCGCGAGGTAGACGGATGCGAGATCGAGGGCTAGACACCAGCTTAGAAGGGTGGCCAAGTCTCCGTCTTCGGGCCGGAACTCGGTAACCGAGACGCCGACCCTCTTCAGCATGCGCTTCATACCTGCGACTTTACTCTGCAATTCGACCCCTTCGCGCGGTCCCCGCAACAGGACCACTGCCCTGTTTCTCGAAGCCTTCCAAGTCTCTATACCGTTGTGTAAGAGCTCGGGATACGTCTCCACCAGGGCTGGGACTTTGGCGTTTTCATTCATGGAGTTCTTGAAGTGTACAGCTGCCGACACCGCGCCAGGGGACGCATAGACAACTGCGCTCTTGCCGAGGAGTGCCTTCGCTAGCTTCTTGGAGGGGTTCTGGCCGAACGGGACCGAAGGGAGGCTCCTTTCCAGAGTCCTCCTTACCGCTCCTTCAACCAGCTCAAACTCTTCCGTACCGTTCAGCAGCCCCAATGCCGCAAGAATACGCGCAGGCACAAGCACCATCCCTGGAGTCGACGCCCTGGGGACGAGGAGCCTTTCGACTCGATTGAAAGGGACCCCAAGTTCCGCGCTCCCCGCTTGCATGGCCCCCCCCGACGAGACGCCTACCACTGTGCATCCTTTGTCTACCGCCTCGCGAAGGATGCTGAGCGTCTCTTTGGTATCCCCTGACAGGCTCACGGCCACGACAAGCGTCCGCGGGCCGGCGAATCCAGGCAGGTGGTATTCCTTGACGACCGTCACCGGGACTCTCGCGATGGGCCCCGACCATTCCGCTAGGATGTCGCAGGCGCTCCCAGAGCCTCCCATCCCCGCGAGGACCACCGAGCCGATGTCCCGGGACTTGGGGACGTCGAGAGGCTGGGTCAGGGAAGTCCGAACAGCCGCGGGCCATCGGGCGTAGGCTTCCCAGAGTCCATGCTTGTCGACCGCTTCGATTTCCTTCAGCCCTAGCACACTCGGCCGCCCCTCTGTTGAGTTATTTAGGTTCAGACGATGTACTCTACAACTTAGGGACCTGACGCGTTTTTCCGAGCCCGGCTGGGGCCAGGTTGAACTGGATGGTCTTTATTCGGGTCATCTCGTCAATGCTGTACCCTACTCCTTCCCTCCCCATGCCGGAGTCCTTGTTTCCACCGAACGGGAAAAACCCGACGCCATGGGCGGGCGCGTCATTGACAGAGACGGTTCCCTCCTCCAGCGCCTTGGCCACTTTCCACGCCGTGTAGAAGTTGTTTGTGAAAACACAGGAATCGAGGCCGTACTTGGACTCGTTCGTCCGTGCAATCGCGTCGTTCACCCCTCTCACCCTTGCCACAGTCACCACTGGGCCAAACGTCTCCTCAGTCGCTATCTTCGCCTCAGGAGGCACCATGTCCAGCAGCGTTGGTTCGAAGTAGGAATCCCGATGCGTCCCGCCTTTCAGCAAAACAGCCCCTTTGCTTACAGCGTCGTCCACCAGGGCTTGGACCCTCTCGGCTGCATCAGGGTTGATCAGCGGCCCCATGTTGATGTTGGGGTCCCTAGGGTCCCCGACCCTCCAGTTTGCCATTCCGCCCGACAGCAGTTCTATGAACCTGTCCGCGACGGATTCGTCGACAAACACCCTGCTGATTGCGTCGCACCTCTGACCGGAGTACTTCAGGCATCCCTCGAGAACCTTAGATGCTGCAAGTGTGAGGTCGGCATCAGGAGCCACTATTGCTGCCCCCTTCCCCCCGAGTTCAAGGTGTCTCTTCTTCATCCCAACCAGCTGAGCCACATGCTTGCCGACTTCGGTGCTCCCGGTGAGTGTAACCATTCGGACATACTCATGACTGACGAGCTCATCCCCAACCTCCCTGCCGGACCCAGTGATCACGTTCACAGCCCCACGAGGGATTCCCGCTTCCTCTAGCACACGCCCGAGCAGGAGGGCTACTAGGGGGTCGTCGCTCGCGGGCTTTACGACGACCGGGTTCCCTGACACGAGGGCTGGTATGACCTTAGCAACCACGGAGAAGAGAGGGTAATTGAACGGGGACACGCAGGCCACCACCCCCAGAGGCTCGTGAATCACAAGAGCGAACTTTGCCATGGTATCCTCGGACCAGTCCCCTGGGAGGTACTCTCCGAAGATGCTCCTCGCCTCTTCCATCGTCATCTTTATCCTGTTGAGGGATGCCCTGACCTCTCCAAGGGCAGTGTTCGTCGGCTTCCCGGCCTCGAGGGTGAGAGTGCCGACAAAATCTTCCCGCTTGTCCTGGATCATATGCCTAGCCCTGTTCAGGATGTCTATCCTGTCTATGGCCGGAATGTCTCTGATGAGCTTCCTTGCCTTGTAGGCGGCTTCTATGGCCTTGTCAACGTCCTCCTTGGTCGCGGCCTGGACTCGCGCGATCACGCTGTCATCTATGGGAGTGTCGACCGGGAGAGTCTTTCCCCTTGGGGACCTCACCCACTCTCCATCGATGAACATCCGGAATTCTGGGATGCCTTCTCTCAGCTTGTAGCAGTCTGAAAACAGGTTCGAAAGGCGGAGCTTGCCCTTCGAGGTGCGAGCCATGTCAGGCTTAACGCTTCATGGGGGAGTTATAGTTATTCCCTTTTCGCGTTTCCTTACCAACCATCATTCAACGGTCGCAGGAAGTTGGGCGGGGAAGACCCTTAAACCTCTGGGCGCCCTCCGTGCCAGAGCTGGGTATCTGAGGATGAATCGGCCCGAAGGAAAAGAGGTGAAGGTCTTGGAGCACCGCCTGATGACCGACTACGACGTACACCTCTTCATGGAGGGTAAGCATACCAGACTCTACGAGAAGCTAGGATCGCACCTGGTGAGCCTAGACGGGGCCGAGGGGACCTCCTTTGGCGTGTGGGCTCCTAACGCCAAGACAGTCTCGGTGGTTGGGGATTTCAACAACTGGGACAGCTCAGCCCACCCCCTCTCGAAACGGAGGGACTACTCTGGCCTCTGGGAAGGCTTCATTCCACGGGTTGGACCCGGAGCTCTCTACAAGTACCACATCGTATCTGTCTTCAACGAGTATACAGTAGACAAGGGTGACCCCTTCGCAAGGCGCTGGGAGACCCCGCCCCGGACCGCGTCCATTGTCTGGGAGGGACAGTACGCGTGGAAAGACAGCGGCTGGATGGCAGAGCGTAGGGCCAAGAATTCACTATCGTCTCCCATGACCATGTACGAAGTCCACCTCGGGTCCTGGAGGAGAAAGGGGGACGGCAGTTGGCTAGGGTACAAGGAGGCTGCGGACGAGCTGGCCGCCTACGCCACGGGCATCGGCTTCACCCACGTAGAATTTCTCCCCCTCATGGAACATCCGTTCTATGGTTCTTGGGGATATCAGACCCTGGGGTACTTTGCTCCGACCAGCAGATATGGTTCCCCCGAAGACGCGATGTACCTTATCGACCGTCTCCACAGAAGCGGTATCGGGGTCTACCTTGACTGGGTTCCTTCACACTTCCCTGAAGATCAGCACGGTCTCTCCTTCTTCGATGGGACCCATCTCTTCGAGTACGCCGACCCTAGGAGGGGGTTCCACCCCGACTGGAAGAGTTGCATCTTCGACTTTGGCAGAAACGAGGTACGCGCATTCCTCCTTAGCGCTGCAAATTTCTGGCTCGACGCCTTCCACGCTGACGGGCTGAGGTGCGACGCAGTCTCCTCGATGCTCTACCTCGACTACTCCCGTAGGCCCGGGGAGTGGGAGGCGAACGTCCACGGCGGGAGGGAGAACTTGGAGGCGATCTCACTACTAAAATTCCTCAACGAATCTGTATACTCGGCGCACCCAGATGTTCAGACCGTGGCGGAAGAATCTACCGCCTGGCCCATGGTCTCCAGGCCGACCTACACGGGAGGCCTCGGGTTCGGCATGAAGTGGGACATGGGATGGATGCATGACACCCTTCACTACTACGGCGCAGACCCGATATACAGAAAGTACCATCATGAGGAGCTGACCTTTAGCATGTGGTACTACTTCTCCGAAAACTTTGTTCTGCCCCTCTCCCATGACGAGGTCGTCCACGGCAAGGGCTCCCTGCTCGACAAATTCCCAGGCGACGAGTGGCAGAGGTTCGCTAGCCTCCGGTTACTCTTCGGATACATGTACGGGCACCCTGGGAAGAAGTTGCTATTCATGGGAGGAGAGCTCGCCGAGGAAGACGAGTGGAACCACGAGAAGGCGTTGAACTGGGGCCTCCTTGGTCAACAGGCCAACGCCGGAGTCCAAAGATGGGTCAGGGACCTTAATCGACTTGTGAGAGCCGAACCAGCGCTGCACGAGCTCGATTTCGCCCCTGCGGGCTTCGAGTGGGTGGACTTCAGAGACTCGGATAACAGCGTGATTTCATTCATAAGGCATCCTGCCATCGACTCGAGCGTAATCTTGGTCGTCTGCAACAACACTCCTGTGCCGAGAATCGGATACAAGGTGGGGGTTCCGGCCGGCGGGGTGTGGAAGGAGTTGCTCAACAGCGATGCGACAGACTACGGCGGGAGCGGGGTAGGTAACCTCGGCGGTGTGACGGCCAAGGACTTACCCTCGCATGGCAAGTCCCGTTCTGTCGCTCTAACGCTCCCTCCGCTGGGATGTCTCTTCCTTAAGCCAGCCCAGGATTCAATGTGATTCGAAAGTTTAATTCTGGTCATCGAGGCGTCGGCCGGATTGCGGCGTTTTGTCTGCATCCACGGGCATTTCTACCAGCCCCCCCGCGAGAACCCCTGGACCCGAGAGGTGGAGCTTGAACCCTCAGCCGCCCCCTACCATGATTGGAACGAGAGAATAGCCTCGGAGTGTTACGGCCCGAACTCGGCTTCGCCCCTGGTCGGCGAAGATGGCAAGATTGTTGAAATGGTCAACAACTATGCGAAGATAAGTTTCGACTTTGGCCCCACTTTGCTCCGTTGGGTTGAGTCACGTTACTCAGAACTACACGCCCGGATCGTTGAAGCGGACAGGGAGAGCGCGGCGAGTTTCTCTGGGCACGGCTCCGCCATGGCTCAGATCTACAACCACATGATAATGCCTCTGGCGAATCCAGCCGACCGCAGAACTCAGACCAGATGGGGGATACTGGATTTTCAGAGAAGGTTCGGGAGATACCCTGAGGGGATGTGGCTCCCCGAGACAGCTGTGGACACGGACACCCTCGAGGCGCTCGCAGAAGCAGGAATCAAGTTTACTGTTCTGTCCCCACGCCAGGCGGTGGCTGTGAGGAAAGAGGGGGAAGAGCGATGGACTGACGTCTCGGGCGGTAGGATCGACACGAAGCGAGCCTACCATTACAGACTTCCATCGAAACTCGTGATTTCCCTCTTCTTCTACGACGACACGATTTCCAACAGAATAGCCTTCGGGGACCTGCTGACTGACGGCGTCCGGATGTCCAAAGCCTTGCTAGAGAGGTTCTCGGAAGACGAGGGCCCCCAGTTGGTGAACGCGGCCTCTGACGGCGAGACCTACGGCCATCATCACCGCAAAGGCCATGTCTCCCTCACCCGTTCTGTCTGGGAGGTCCAGAAGAGCGGACTAGCATCCATGGCTAACTACGGGCTCTTCCTTTCGCTCGCTCCCCCAACCCAGGAGGTCCGGTTGGCGGAACCCTCGGCTTGGAGCTGCGCACATGGCGTCGAAAGATGGAGAAGCAACTGCGGCTGTGGGTCTGAGATACGGCCGGGGTACAACCAAGAGTGGCGCGCGCCGCTCCGGAATTCGCTAGACTGGCTCCGGGACCAGCTCATAGATGTATACAAGGCGGAGGGGAAGAAGGTCTTCGATGACGATGCGACCGCGCTGGCTGACCTTGGAGGTTCCGGCATTGGGACCAACAGAGGGTTCCAGGAATACGTCGAGGCCCGCGTCAGAAAGGGAGTGGGCGAAGGCGGAGTCAAGAAGGGCGTAGACCTTGCCGAACTTGCAGAGTGTAGTGCGCTCATGTTTGCTAGCTGTGCATGGTTTTGGGAGGACATCTCCAGGCCAGAGACAAGGCAGATGCTGAGGTACGCAGCCAGGGGCATGGAGCTTGCAAGACGGGTCTCTGGGAAGGACCTGGAACCCGACTTCAGTCGGCGGTTGGGCGGGGCAGTGTCGAACGACCCGGCGTTCAGATCAGGTCCTGACCTCTTCCGCCAGCTCGTAAAGGAGGAGTGAGGCGCGCGAACATGCGCCGATCCAGCGGAGTCCTGTTGCACCCCACATCGCTCCCGTCAGGCTGGGGCGTGGGCGACCTCGGTCCCTCCGCCCGCGGGTTCATAGAACTGATGGCCGAGGCACATCAATCCCTCTGGCAAACGCTCCCACTTACGCCCGTGGGGAACCACGGGTCTCCCTACAGTCCTCATTCCCTCTTTGCCGGCAATCCCCTCCTCCTCAGCCCGGAGGTCCTCCAGGAGCAAGGGTTCCTCCGCACGGTTCCTCCTCAGATGCCCGCGGAGAATCCAGACAAGGTGAACTATCTCGAATGTTTGGCCTTCAAGGATACCCTGACACAGAGCGCCTTCGCGTTCAGCTTCGATAGGACGAGGAAGGAGGGTGGTTACGCGGATTTCTGTGAAAGAAACCAGGGATGGCTCGATGATTTTGCACTTTACGATGCCCTCTCGAGGAAGTACGGACGGCCATGGTACGCGTGGCCCGAAGAAATCAGGAGAAGGAATACCAGTGCGATGGCGACAGAGGCTTCCGGGCTTCTGCAATCCATCAACACAGCAAAGTTCTCCCAGTTCCTCTTCGAGCAACAGTGGTCTTCTCTGAAGGAGTTCGCCGCCACAAGGGGGATACGGCTGCTGGGTGACGTCCCCTACTACGTCCTTCACGATAGCTCAGACATCTGGTCACACAACGAACTCTTCAAAATCGATTCCGAAGGCATGGCTCTCTTCGTCGGGGGCGTCCCACCGGATTACTTTAGCAAGACAGGGCAGCGGTGGGGGAATCCAGTGTATGATTGGAGAAGGATGGAAGAGACAGGGTACAGGTGGTGGATGGAGAGGGTTACAAGGGACCTCACCCTTGCAGATTACCTACGGCTGGACCACTTCAGGGGGTACGTCGCCTATTGGGAGATTCCGGCCGACTCCCCGACGGCGGTTAAGGGGAGCTGGGTTCCGCTACCTGGGACATTTCTCGAATCAATCAAGGTTCACTTCCCTGACCTCCCATTCGTGGCCGAGGACCTTGGCGCCATAACAGACGACGTCCTGGAGGCGATGGCGCTCCTTGGCATCCCAGGAATGAGGGTCCTCCAGTTCGGCTTCGACGGCTCGCTGGACAACCCGCACTTCCCGCCCAACCACACCAAGAACTCCCTCGTCTGCACCGGTACGCATGACACCAACACCACTCTAGGATGGTTCATCGAGGAGGCCACTGTAAAGGACAAAGAGACCCTTCAGCAGTATCTTGGACGCCCGGTGACGGCCGACACCGTGTGTGACGACTTCACAAAAATGGCCATGGATTCGGCCGCGGACCAGTGCGTCATACCTTTTCAGGACCTCTTGGGGCTGGACGGGAAGGCTAGGATGAACAACCCTGGGGCCTCCGTAGGAAACTGGACTTGGAGAGCCCTCCCTGAGGCACTGTCGAAGAACTCGTTCAGTAAGTTGGCCGATCTCACCGTTTCTTCTGGTCGGGATTGAGCCCTCTACCGCGAAGTTGCCCGCTGGAGCTGCCTAACCCTTGTCTGCACGGCCCTTACGAGCTCCGAACGGAGCTTCTCTCCTTTGAACCCTGAATTCCTGATTTTTACGAGGGACTTCGATAGTTCCACATCTCCGAGCATGTAGACCCACTTCTCAAAGTCGCCCCTCCCTGAGTGGAACTCGAGAGACCTCATGTCCACGGTCTTCAGAATCTCGCCGAACTCCTTCAAGCTGCGAGCTACGGGGTCGAGCGGCATTCCCACTTCAAGGTAGAAATAGAAACTCCGTTCCTGACTGACCGGAGAAGTTATTCTCTCGGCCAATCCCTTTGCAACAGACATGTTTTCACCCTTCCCCGCTCCCTTTCTAAGCCTTACTCGATGAACTGTCCCTCGATGTCGGCCGCTTCAGCTACAGCCCTGTGAGGGTTGACCCTGGCGGCTGCAAGAGTGGCGCCCCTCCCTATTTCGACGTCGTCCCCCACTACGCTCAGACCGGTCACCCAGGTCGGCCTCTTCAAGGACGATCCGACACGCACATGCCGGCCCACTATGCTGTCCTGTATGACGGCCCCGTCCCCAATGACGACCCGGTCCATTATGGCGGACCTTTCGATGGTCACTTCCCTGCCGAGTATGCAGAAGTTGTCGACGCACGAGTCCCTTATGATGGATCCATTCTCTATCTGACAGTGCCTTCCTATAAGGACGTGCCCGTCCAGTCTGATCCTCTTCGAAAGTGCCTTCCGCACCAGAGCCTCCTTCCTTCGGACCGAGTCAACGCTCCCACCCTGAATCCACACGTCTCTGAGCTGTGGTAACGGCTCCCCCAGGTAGGCGGCTCGCCTAGATGGGTCCCCGAGGACGCGTGCGACTGCCGAAAGGTATGCCCGGGGAGTCCCAACGTCGAGCCAGCTCCCCTTCATGTAATATCCGTACACCATCCCTCTGTCCGCAAGGTAGGGGATGAGGTCGAGCCCGAAATCGAGTCGCTTTTTCTGCTCAATCATTGCACGCACCTCGGGCTCCTCGAAGACCCTTCTGATCTTGGGTGAAATCAAATAGATTCCAGAGTTCGCAAGCCTCGAGGGGGCAGTCTCCCTTGACGGCTTCTCAACGAACCGCCTTATCTTTCCGGATTCATCCGTCTCGGCGACGCCGTAGGACTCGACGTCCTCCACCGTGGTAAGGCCGACGACCATGAAAGCCTTGGTCTTTTCCTGGAACGCTAGCATATCTCTTAGATCGAGTTCGAAGAGATTGTCCCCCTGGACCACGAGGAACTGGTCCCTCACGTTATAGTAGTCCATGAGTATCCTGACTGAGTCAGCACTTCCGACGTCTTCTATTCGGGGCTGATACTTGATGTGGACTCTTGGCGATATCTCGTTCTGGGCAGAGAAACCCTCGCCCTCCCTGAAGTAATCGAACAGGCTCCTGTAGTTCACGTACCCTTTCGCCCCGAAGACGAAGTTTCGAATGCCTTGTCTTGCGAGCTCTATCAGCGCGAATTCCACCAAGGGTCGGTTGAAAATCCTTACCACGGCCTTGGACGATTCTGCCGTAAGCGGCCTCAACCTCTTCGCCTCACCGCCAACTGGGATCATTACCATCATCCCTGAAAGGGGCTCGGTTGGCATCGACCGCAGGGGTGAACGTCAGCCTAATATCGTCTTTCTCCCTTAGGATGGGGGAGACTCAAGAGTAGGCAGACGAGGCAGTGATCACTCCGGTCCCCGTTAGGTACACTCTTACCCTCCCTTCCTTCTTTGCCGTGACGGCGTAGCCGGCTTTCGTCAGCCTGTCTAATTCTGACAGCAATTCGGGAACCCCCATTCCGAGTTTCACTGCAAGCTCATCGACAGGGAGGGCCTTCTCGGGAGACTGTGCCCCGAGCACCATCAGCGTCGACAGAAGTAACCTTGGTCCTTCACTCATATTTGGTCCCTTTTACAGCATCTTGGTACACTTCAACGGTCCTCTTGGCCACGTGCTCCCAGCTGTACGTTTTGGCCTTCTCCCCGCCGTTCGCCGCAAGTCGGACCCTAAGCTCCCTGTCGGAGAGGATCCTAACGGTGGCCGCCGCGATTGCCGAAGGGTCGTTGGGTTCAACCTCAATGCCGTCCACGGAGTCTTCGACTATTTCTGCGAGTCCCCCCACTCGGGAAACGACCAATGGGGCCCCGGCAGCCATGGCCTCAAGGGCGATTATCCCGAAGGGCTCGAACCGCGAGGGGACCACCACGACGTCGGAGGATCTCAGCGCCGCCACCAGCTCGCCATCGCTTATGAATCCCGAAAAGGTTGTGCTGTTCCTGACGTTCAGTTGCTCCGCCAGGTGCTCAAGATCACTGCGCATGTACCCATCCCCAACCAGAAGAAGCCTTGAATCGGGTACCGACCTCTTGATCATGGGATAGGCCCTGATAAGGTCATCGAATCCCTTCTGTGCTGTGAGCCGACCTACGGCTGTGATTAGTCGGTCTTCATTCTTGGCCCCCCATCTACTCCGGGTTGCTTGGATGTCCGTGATTCCCTCGAATCTCTGGGGGTCGACTGCGTTGGGGATTTCTAAGACCTTCTCCGAGGGAAGCCTGAAGATGGAGACCACCTCAGTCCTCATCCAACCGCTTACAGCTATCACCCTGGTTGCCTCGAAGGACCCCCACCACTCCAACCCCTGTACCATGGCCGATTCCGCCGACGGAGAGTTGGAAGAGCGGGAGGCTTCCGTGCTGTGAAAGGTCATCACAAGAGGGCTCCTAAGCAATTGTTTGGCTGACACCCCGGCCAGGACTGTCAGCCAATCATGAATGTGAAGGACATCTGGAGTGCCGAATTCATGGGCTAGCTGTCCCACCCGCTTCTCAAAGAAGTGGTTGAAAAGCAGGACCCAGCTGTGGAAGGTGGGCGCAGGGACGCTTACGGGCACCCTGTGGACGTAGAGGGAGCCCTCGTGTTCCTCATAGGGAGCGCCAGGGAAGTCCAAGGTGATAACGTGGACCTCGTGTCCTAGGCTCGCTAGGCCCCTGGAGAGTCCCTCGACGTGCCTTGCGAGCCCTCCGATTATCCTCGGCGGGTATTCCCAGCAGAGAATGAACACCCTCATTGTCGTGCACCGTTCCGTGAATACAAGGACTCCATCCCGTAGCCCGTACGCCATGGCAGCGCTCTCGATAATTAGGGTTGCGCGGAATCCTTTAAACGAGGGCCAAATGGCCGCCGTTCCTAATCCCCTTCTGAAGCTTCATTGAACACAGCCATTTTCGTCATGGAGATAGGACTCGATAACAGGATGCACACGTACAGCGGAGGGCTTGGTGTGCTTGCCGGGGACATGGCATATTCCTTCGCAGACCTAGGATACCCGGCGACGTTCGTAACAATCCTGTCGCGAAACGGGTACGATTCGCAGAAACTCGACGCCGCCGCCGGACAGCTTGACGCACCGGACCCATGGGACTGGAAGGAGCTGCTGTCCCCCACGGGTGCGAAGGCAACGATGGAAGTCTGGGGAAAACCTCAGACGGTAGGAGCGTGGGAGTACAAGATCAAAGGCAAGACGGAAACAAGTGTCCTTTTCCTAGATGTTGACTTTCCCGAGAACGAAAGGGGGGTAAGGGAAGCCACCGACAGGCTGTACGGTGGCGAACCGGGCGACCGGCTCACACAGGATATCATCCTTGGCATCGGGGGGTACAGGGTCCTGAAGGCCCTCGGCAGGAATGTGGACATGTACCACCTCAACGAGAGCCACGCAGCCCTGGCCACCATAGAGCTCCTCAGAGACGCGGGGAGTGTCGAAGCGGCCCGCAGGTGTTGCGCCTTCACGACCCACACTCCAGTGTCCGCCGGGAACGACGTATTCCAAATAGAAGCCGTGGAGGGGGCGTTGAGGGGTTATTCGTGGATCAACTGGAAAGAAGAATCTTCCGACGGAGTCATCAACCTCTCCAAGCTTGCGTCAAAGTACAGCGGAACGACGAGCGCAGTCTCACTGAAGCACAGCTACGTCGCGGAGCGCGTAGTTGGGCACAACCGCATCACCTACGTGACCAACGGAGCCTACCATAGGAGATGGGTGCACCCGGAGATGAAGAAACTCTACGACGAGCACATCAAGGGGTGGGAGGATGTCCCTTCTCTTCTGGGAGGGGCGGTGGAGCTCCCCTCCGAGGCCCTCTCCAAAGCACACTCCGTGGCCAAACAGTCGTTGGTTTCCCTGGTCAATCTTCACAACCCCCGGCCCTTTGATGAGTCGATTCTTACCATATGCATTGCGAAGCGAATCACCGGCTACAAGCGAAACGGAATGCTCCTTGGCGACCTGGAAAAACTTCAGAGGATAGCCGAGGAGAAGGGGGACCTGCAGGTCGTATACGCCGGGAAGACTCATCCCAGGGACGCATCAGCCAAGGGAATGCTCGCCGATATTCTCCGGAAGGCCGACCTCCTCAATAGGAGCATGAGGAAGGTGAGGGTGGCTGTGCTGGAGAACTATGACATTGACATGGCAAAGGTGCTCGTAGCAGGGGTTGACGTGTGGTTGAACAACCCCAGGCGCCCTCTGGAAGCATGCGGCACCAGTGGCATCAAGGCGGCGATGAACGGTGTGCTAAACCTCAGCGTCTACGACGGGTGGTGGCTCGAGGCGGGGATAGATGGCATCAACGGCTGGGGGGTAGGCAAAAGGGCCGACTGGCCAGACCTGAGCGACTCCCCCGACGGGGAGGACGAGGCTGGCTTGTACTCAAAGCTATCCTCTTCGGTTCTCCCCACCTTCTACCGTGACAGGGATAGGTGGGTCGACATGCAGAAGAAGAGCATCGCCACGGTAGGCCCTCTATTCAACTCCTATCGTATGGTGAAAGAGTACATCACTAGGGTCTATTCCAGGGCCGCAGAGACCCCTGCAATTTATAGCAGACCCTGAAAGCTCTTTTCCCGTCCAGAACCTTGAACGGATCTGCCAGGGCAGCGGCGGCAGTAACCCTAGTTCTCCTCAGCGGTATCCTCCTTCCTCTCGCACCCAGCGGCGCCGGTGCCGCTCCGACCATCCGAATGTCTGTAACCACGGACAGATACACCTACCCTCTCTCTGGTCGGCTCGAAGTGACGATTACCATAACCAACCTGGAGGCTCAAGCGCTTGTTGGTCTTTCAATCAACACGACCGTTTATGACTCTGCCAACAACGAAGTGATGGTCCTCCCTGACATCGTCGATGGCGAGGTCGGGGATCTGTCTACGACGAATTTCAATGTGTCAGGCACCTACTCACTCTCAGACGCCAACTACGTCATTGTAAGCGACGCATCTGCCGGCGGAACCCAAGTGGGGTCAGCCAACGTCCCTCTGGTCGTCCTCAACACCGAAGGGAGGGCCCCTCTCACGCTGGCCATGGTCTGGCATATGCACCAGCCAATCTACCTGAACCTCCAGGGGCAGTTTGAGCAGCCCTGGGTCCAGATTCACTCAGGAAGCGACTTCATTTACAACGGGACCTGGTACGGGGCATACTATTGGCAGGTGCTTATGCTGGAGAATCACCCGACCATCAGCGTTACCTTCAACCTCCAGCCTTCCCTGTTGTTTCAGTGGAACGCGAGTCTGGAAGACTTCCAATACAATGGAACATTTCCCGCGGCTGGCGCTTCGCTCGCCCATGACCTCTCCGCGATTAATGCCACTGTCGATGGATACAGGGCTCTTGCAGCTAGCGGTCAAGCTGAAATCCTGACCTCCCCCTTTTACCATCCACTTTCCGCCATCCTTGTGCAGTTTGGATGGGGCAGCGACCTTCTCGCGCAGATAGAACTGGGCAAGAACTACACTGACTCCTACATGGGAGTCAACGCCACCGGGATGTGGACCCCTGAAATGGGGTTCACCATGGGGATGGTCCCGATTATAGAGGAGGGGGGGATGCAATACACCGTACTCGACCAGGAGTACCACTTCGTCGGCTCTGAGGGGCCAGGGTCAAACTCCTCGGTCTATCAGCCGTTCGAGCTCGAAGGGGCCAATGGGAGTCACATTATCGTCTTCTTCAGGGACACGCAGATCAGCACCGAACTCTCCAACGTCTGGAACACGATCCCCAACCCGAAGGTTGCGGCCAGCGACTTTATCGCAGCAGTGGCAAACGTCTACAGGTCCTCCCCCGGCGGAGTCTTGACTCTGGCGTCGGACGGTGAGAACCCCATTGTTGCAGACGGGTTGGTCAGCGCCCTGGACTACAATGCAATATACGACGCCATCGCCTCTCAGAGTTGGATCCAGACGTCCACCCTAGGATCGATTGTCGCAAGTCGCCCTGTCACTGCCAAACTAACCTACGTCCCCGACGGGTCGTGGTCGGGGGGATTCGGCCTCTGGATTGGCGCCGAGCAGAAGACAGCCATCTGGGAGGCCATAATGAAGGCAAGGGCCACCCTCGTGAACCTGACCGCCCAGTACGGGGCGAGCAATCCCGAAATCAAGAAGCTCTGGAACTACCTGTACGTCGCTGAAGGGAGCGACTGGGAGTGGCAGACTCCTACGGGGCCCGCCTGGTTTGCCATGCAAGGTTACAGATACGCTGCCGCCGCCAGTCTGTATCAACCTCCGCCTGCTCCACCCTCGAACTCAACGAATTACCAATGGTGGGCAGCGGCTGGCGGCGCAATCCTCGTGTTAGCAGCGGCGGCCCTCGTCATGTGGCGGAAAAAGAAGCCCTAGGCCAGGGCCTGCTCGTTTTCAGCGTCGAAGAGGTGCGCGTTGGGGCTTGTCAGGTTCATCCACACGGACGAGCCGATGGGCGCCTGGAATACCATTG